>OJMO01000694.1_pt1 | contig 23243 bp, 20 predicted proteins | sample 1597241 | NCBI WGS metagenome assembly OJMO01 (sample SAMEA2452129, study PRJEB22498) | human gut metagenome | biome: human feces; feature: human gut; material: feces | place: Australia | collected 2012 | reverse complement strand
CAGCTGACGAGCCGTGAGCTGCTGGTGCAGATTCTCGACAAATGCCGTCTGGTAGGAGCCCATCTTTTGATAGATGAATGCTTTATGGATTTTGTCAGTGAGGAAAAGGCCTTCAGCATGCGTGATCTGCTGGCAACCTATCCTGAGCTGGTTATCCTCAAGGCCTTCACCAAAACCTTTGCAATGCCGGGCATCCGCTTAGGCTACTGCCTCAGCGGCAGCAGTGAGCTGAACACAGCGCTGCATCAGAGCGGTCAGGACTGGAACGTTTCCATTCTGGCGCAGGAGGCAGGAAAGGCTGCTTTAAAGGAGCACGAATATCTGGCTAAATCCTTTAAGCTGATTGAGCAGGAGCGTAGCTATCTGCGTAACAAGCTTGCGGCTTTGGGTGCCAAGGTATACGGCTCGGAGGCCAATTATATTTTCTTTTATCTGCCGCAGCCGGAAAATCTTCCGGAGCTGTTGCATGAGCGTGGCTATCTGATACGTTCATGCGCCAACTACCACAATCTGCAGGCAGGCTATTACCGTATCGCGGTCAAAACGAGAGTGCAGAACCGCGGTCTAATTAAAGCACTTAAGGAAGCAATAAAAACATGCGCTCTTTATTAGTATTAATTGATGGCTTAGGCGATTCCCCGATTCCTGCATGGCAGGGACAGACTCCCTTTGAGCACGCAGTGCATCCTGCGATGGATGCGCTGGCTGCTTCCGGGACACTTGGGAGCCTCAGCATATGTGAAAATGACATTATTCCCGAAAGCTGCAGCTGTATTCTGCGGCTTCTGGGTGTAGATAAAAAGGATATACCGCACAACCGTGCTTATCTGGAGCTGTTGGCGCACAACCGTGATATTTCTGAATATGAAATGGTGCTGCGCTGCAATCTGGCTGCTGTTGATGCTGACGGCCGTCTTGCTGCCTTTAACGGGCAGGGGCTTACACCGATTGAGATGCAGCAGGCTGCCAAGCAGTGTGACGGTATCCTTAAAGATATAGAGTTTATTCATTTATCCGAATACCGTAATCTTTTAGTGATGAACAGGGAAGCAAGCGTGCTGGACTGCACAGTACAGCCGCCGCACGAAAGTGTAGGCGAGGATGTAAACGGACTGCTGCAGGAGCTACGCAGCCAATCTCTGTCCATTAACTATTTTTTGCAGGAGTCGGCAAAACGGCTGCAGCCCTTTGCCCGTGACGGCCTGCAGTACATCCTCTATCCCTGGGGCCCTTCAGCCCGTCAGGGACTGCCTTCCTTCAGCGGTCTGCACGGACTGCGCGGCGGGGCGGTGTGCAAGGCGGAGATTGTCATCGGCATTGCTAAAGCCTTGGGCATGGATGTAATAACACCGCCGAATGCAACCGGCGATGTGGATACTGATATTATGGCGAAGGCTGAAGCAACGCTTGCTATGCTGCAGCAGGATGATTTCGTTATTGCGCATTTTAACGGCAGTGACGAGGCTTCGCATCGTTATGATTATCAGGGCAAGGCTGATTTTATCAGCAGAATAGATACCCAGTTTTTACAGACCATAGCAGCAAAGTATCATGAACCACTGAAGCTCGTCATCTGCGGCGACCACGTTACCAGCTCGGTAACAGGTAAGCACGGTGATGGCTGCACGCCTGTGATTGCAGGCTATCTTAATACCACAGGTCACAGTATTAGGCTGCAAAGCTATCGTGACATACTGGACTTTTTGATGAAAGAGAGTGATTAAAGTGGCAAAAGCACTTATGATAGTAGGTACCATGTCAAATGCAGGCAAGAGCCTGGTAACAGCAGGTTTATGCCGTGTATTCAATCAGGACGGCTACAAGGTAGCACCGTTCAAATCCCAGAACATGGCGCTGAATTCCTTTATCACCGCCGAGGGTGCGGAAATGGGACGTGCGCAGGTTGTGCAGGCTGAAGCAGCCAACATTGAACCCAGCGTACTGATGAACCCTATTCTGCTGAAGCCTACCAGTGACAGCGGTTCCCAGGTTATTGTCAATGGCGAAGCAATAGGTACCATGAAGGCCGGCGAATATTATGCAATGAAGCATACTCTGCGTCCGGAGGTACAGAAAGCGTTTGATACGCTGGCTTCCAAATTCGATATCGTCTGCATCGAGGGTGCTGGCAGCCCGGCGGAAATAAACATCAAAAAGGACGATTTTGTCAACATGGGCATGGCTAAAATGGCCAAGGCTCCTGTGCTGCTGGTAGCAGATATTGACCGTGGCGGCGTTTTCGCTTCCATCTACGGCACACTGATGCTGTTGGAGGATGACGAAAGAGCCATGGTTAAGGGTGTTATCATCAACAAGTTCCGTGGTGACGTAGAAATCCTGCGCCCCGGCCTGAAGATGATCGAAGATAAAACAGGCGTGCCTATCGTAGGCGTGCTGCCGATGCTGAAAGTTGATATCGAGGACGAGGACAGCCTCTCCGAGCGTATCAGCGGCCGCAGCGAGGTTAAGCTGATTGATATTGCGGTTGTACGTATTCCGCGTATGTCCAACTATACAGACTTCAACGTATTCGAGCTGATTCCCGGCGTATCCCTGCGCTATGTAACCAGTGTACGCGAGCTGGGCCAGCCGGATATGATTATTATCCCCGGTACCAAAAATACCACCGGCGACCTGAAATGGCTGCGCCAGAGCGGTATGGAGGCTGCTATTTTGAAGCATGCTAACAGCGGTACCGTAGTGTTCGGTGTCTGCGGCGGTTATCAGATGCTGGGCAAGCAGATTTCCGACCCGTACGGCGAGGAGGACGGTACAGGCAAAGCTAACGTTACTCCCGGCATGGGTCTGCTGGACATCGAAACAACCTTTATTGAAAAGAAACGTACCATCCAGATGGCCGGCAAATTCGGTCAGGTACAGGGCATCTTCTCCGCATTGAGCGGTCTGCCTCTTTATGGCTATGAGATTCACTCTGGCGTAACCGAATTCCCTAAGGAGAAGGCACTGACCTCTATCAGCCCGATTCACGAAAACGGTGAAATTATGGCCGAGGGCTCTCAGAACACCGAGGGCAAGCTCAATGTTTATGGTACCTATGTACACGGCGTCTTTGACGGCGATGGCATTGCCGTGAAGATTGTGGAAGCGCTGCTGGCCAAAAAGGGTAAAAAGATGGAGGATATCCAGACCATCAACTTTGCGGAATACAAACGTCAGCAATACGATATTCTTGCCGACAGCATCCGTGAAAACCTGGATATGAAGAAAATTTATGAGATTTTGGAAGCAGGTGTCTGAATGAAAGATGGTGGGCTGATTCATATTTACTGTGGCGATGGAAAGGGAAAAACCACTGCTGCTATGGGTCTTTCAATCCGCTGCGCAGGCCATGGCAACCATGTGCTAATTGTTCAGTTCCTCAAAAGCAGACCGACAGGCGAGCTTGCAAGCCTGGCACTGCTGCCCAATATTGAGGTAATGCGCGGCAAGGAAACTAAGAAATTTACCTTCCAGATGAACGATGAGGAAAAGGCAGAGGTTAAGCGCGAGCATATGGTGCTTTTCGATAAGGTTAAGCAAAAATGCGCCAACGAGCATATCGACCTGCTGATTTTCGACGAAATTATCGGTGCCTGCAACACCGGCGTTTTTGATCAGGCTGCTCTGGTAGAGTTTCTGAAGAACAAGCCTAAGGAGCTGGAGGTTGTTATGACAGGCCGTAATCCGGCACCTGAGCTGGTGGAGCTGGCTGATTATGTATCTGAGGTCTGCATGCGCAAGCACCCTTTCAAAAGAGGTATTCCGGCGCGTGTAGGCATTGAAAAATAAGGCTTCGGCCTTGCAGCATATGTTAAGAAAGGTAGTGTAAAATAATGCATTTACAAAATGTTTTACCCGCTGACATTGAAAAACGTAGTATGGAAATTATCGGCGAGGAGCTGGGCCAGATTCGTATCGACCCCGAAAAGATTGATATCGTTAAGCGAGTTATTCATACCTCCGCAGATTTTGATTATGCCCGCAATATGCTGTTCTCCGACGGCGTAGTAGAGAAGGCGCTGGCTGCACTGCAAAAGGGTGCTACCATCGTTACCGATACCAATATGGCCTGCACCGGCATCAACAAAATGGGCCTGGGCAAGCTGGGCGCAAAGGCTGTCTGCTTTATGGCAGATCCCGATGTTGCAGCACGCGCTAAGGAAGCAGGCTCCACCAGAGCCGCTGCCTGCATGGAAAAGGCCTGCACCATCGAAGGTCCGGTAATTATTGCCGTAGGCAACGCACCGACTGCGCTGGTTCGTCTGGACGAGCTGGTTAAGGAAGGCAAGATTAAACCGGAGCTGGTTATCGGCGTTCCTGTAGGCTTTGTAAATGTTGTAGAATCCAAGGAAATCATCATGAAGACCGGTATTCCTTATATCGTTGCCCGCGGCCGCAAGGGTGGCAGCAACGTTGCCGCAGCAATTTGCAATGCGCTTATCTATAAGCTGACACGTAAATAATTGTAAGTAATTAAGAATGATTATAGCTGAAATCGTAGCTAAAGATATAATTTCAGAGCCAAATTTTGACAAAATAGTAAAATCATTTTCAATTACTTGACAAATCAGTTTATATGTTATAGGATAAATTCTGTAACGTATGACTGCTGATTCATTGATGAAACAGTGCTTTTTTAGCACTGTTTTTTTCAAGCGTTGCAAAGCTGTTAGAAAATTAGAAAGAATAGCAATATTAGCTTGATTCTTACGGTTTTGTGTGATAAAATAAAATGAAGGTATTTTTAGATTATGGACACTACAGTTAATAACTATCCGGAAAGGTTTTTAACTTATCTGGAGGTTGAAAAAAATTGTTCTCAGCATACGATTGAAAGCTATCAAAGGGATTTGGCTGCCTTTGCGGAGTTTATGCTGCGCAGAAATAAGCAGAATTTTTTCTGGCAGCAGACAGGTCCTTTGGATGTGCGTGGCTATCTCGCAGAGCTTAATGAAAAGCAGTATGCGCGCAGGACGATTGCCCGCAGGATATCTGCACTGCGTTCCTTTTTTAAATACCTTGTGCGTGAAGCGGTTATTGAATATAGTCCGCTGACAAAGGTGCGCACGCCAAAGCTGGAAAAAAAGCTGCCGGCTTTTTTAGACGAAATTGAAATCAACGAGCTGTTGGCGATGCCCGATAAAAGTAAGGTATTGGGTATTCGTGATCAGGCGGTGCTGGAGATGCTTTATGCTACCGGCTGCCGTGTATCCGAGCTGGTAGGGCTTACTCTGGAAAGAGTAGACCTGAGCAACCGCTTCGTGCTTCTGCTCGGCAAGGGTAATAAGGAAAGGGTTGTGCCGGTAGGCCACACCTGCTGTGCTGCGTTAAGCACATATTACCATGTACGACAGCAGCTGATGCTTCAATATCAGCAGGAGCATGACTTCATTTTCGTCAATAACCGTGGTGGTAGGCTCACGGACCGCAGTGTAAGGCGTATTTTAGAGAAATATATAAATATGCTGGCTATCCATAAAAATGTCAGTCCGCATACTATACGCCATTCCTTCGCAACGCATCTTTTAGAGCATGGTGCCGATTTGCGTTCGGTACAGGAGCTTTTAGGACATGCGAATTTATCAACAACGCAAATTTATACGCACGTTTCAAATGAACATGTGACGAATGTTTACAAGAAGAATCATCCAAGAGCATAATTTTTTTTAGGAGGGCAAAATCATGAAATTGTTGGAAAAGACCAGAAAGATTAACAAGCTTTTACAAAAAGGAGATAAGGTTGAATTTAACGCTATTGCAAAGTTGTTGCGTGACGTTATTGAAGCAAACACCTATATTGTCGGCCGTAAAGGCGGCGTAAAGGGCTATGCGCTGATTCACGAGTTTGAATGTGATATTATGCGTGAGCAGGTTCTTGACGATATGCGTTTCCCTGAGGATTATCTGGGCTTTATTATGAGCGTTAAGGAAACGCTGGCCAACATTCCTCATCAGAATCAGAACTGCTCCTTTGTTGCTGATACAAAATGCATTTTTAATGGTAAGATGACTACTGTTGTACCTATTTACGGCAATGGCGAACGCCTTGGTACCCTGATTGTTGCTAAATATGATGCGGAATTCGATGATGATGATTTGCTGCTGGCTGAATATGCTGCTACTGTTTTGGGTGTTGAAATTCTGCATGACCGCGAAGCAGTTGTTTCCGAAGAAATCCGCAAAAAGGCTACCGTACAGGTTGCTTTCTCCACCCTGTCCTATTCCGAGCTGGAAGCTATTGTAAACATTATGGGCGAGCTGAATGGCAACGAAGGCCTGCTGGTTGCTTCGAAGATTGCTGACCGCGTAGGTATTACCCGTTCCGTTATCGTTAACGCACTGCGTAAATTTGAAAGTGCCGGCTTGATTGAAACAAAATCTCTGGGCATGAAGGGCACCTATATCCGCGTACTGAATCCGATGTTATTTGAAGAACTGAAGAAGAGATCCTAAGTTTTTAATAAATTATATATATAATGAAGCCGGTCTGTTGTAACTGTAGTTGCGGCAGACTGGCTTTTCTTATGGAAGTTAAAGCTCCCCGATACGGTCGTATCGGGGAGCTGTTTTTTAGTGTGCAAGCTTTTGGCCAACAACAAAGGCCAGTGAGTTGTTGACGAACTGGTTCAGGCTGATACCCTCACGTTCGGATTCTTCGGCCAGCAGGCGGTGCAGCGTTTTGGGTACACGCACTACGAACCTGCCGCTAAAACGGGGCTTCATATTCGGCTCGTTGATGGGCAAACCGCGGTCAAGCATATCTTCAATCCAGAGACCTTTTACCTCCAAGATATTTTTGTATGCTTCCTCAAAGGTTTCGCCATCACTCCAACAACCGGGGAGCAGGGGGATGCAGGCAAAGTAACCGCCGCCTTCATCTTCGGGAATAACGCTGATTTCAACAGGATAGTTTAAGGACATGTAATAGTTAAAGTCTTTTTTCATCTGCTTCACCTTAACCTTTCACTAAATCGTTCAATAAATTTGCAATCTGACGTGCATAGATTTTTTTGATGGAGCCTTTGTGTACAGGGATGTACATTGTACTGTATCCCTTGCAAATAATTTTAAAATGACTGCCACCACCACGCGGAGGAATGACTTCAGCTCCTAACTTTTCTAAAAGAGCTTTGGTCTGGTTCCAAGGCAAATCCCTGCCGTTGGCCAGAGCGCGGAGTTTTTTCTCGAGGGATGTCATAATATACCTTCTTTCTTTATGATACTATATATAGTATAAAATATCAACAAAAAAATGGCTGTTACGTACTTCATTACGAAATTCGTAACAGCCATTGAACACGTTCAGTGTTTAATGCTTAGAGCATATTTGGTTATTTTGCACTACCGAAGAGATACTTTCTTGATTCCAGGAACAGTGCAATTGCCAGGATGAAGAGTACAGAACCCAATGCAGCGGTAATGATATGAGCTGCCATGTTAGCGAAGATGATTTGTGCCAATGCAACCAAAGTTACACAGAACATAAATGCCATCGGGATGAGAACCATCAGGTTGTCACGGCCAACGCTCTTCAGCCATACACCGACAGCCAACAGGGAGAGGGCAGCCAACAGCTGGTTAGCAGCACCGAAAATCGGCCAGATGGTGAGGTAGGAGCCAAGGGACATATAACCGGACAGTACAACGGTAATCAGAGTAGCAACAAACGGGTTTGTGAGAACATTGCCTTGAGCTTCGCCGGTTTTCGGATCAACCTTAGTGAACAGCTCCTGGAAAATGAAGCGGCCCAGACGGGTTGCGGTATCCAAAGTAGTCATAGCGAAAGCGGAGATGGTCAGAGCAACGAAGCCTTTAGCTACGCCGAAGGAGAAGCCGAGCTTGGTCATGAAGGTACCAACGCCGTCAGCGAATACGTTTACAGGACCGCCGTTCTTTAAGAGCTCGGTCAGCTTGTCGCCGCCAACATAGCCAACAGCAACAACTGCAACTACAGCCAGCACGCCTTCAAGCAGCATGGAGCCGTAGCCGATGAGCTTAGCATTGCCTTCGCTATCGAGCTGTTTGGAGGTAGTACCGGAGGATACCAGGGAGTGGAAGCCACTGATAGCACCGCAGGCAACGGTTACGAACAGCATCGGGAACATCGGGTTGGTGCCTTTGCCGGAAGGATCAAAGGTGGTGAATGCCGGCAGCTGCATGGAAGGCTGATAAATTGCGATACCAACCAGAGCGAATGCGATGCAGGCATACAGCAGGAAGGAGTTCAGATAGTCACGCGGCTGCAGCAGAATCCAGACAGGAGCGATGGAAGCAACGAAGATGTAAACCATCAGGATGCAAACCCATACGTTTTTGCTCAGGTGCAGCGGATACATGTTGCCGAGAGCAATTGCAACAACCAGCATGATAACACCGATAACGGTGCCTACGCCGAGGCTCAGGCCGCAGCGATATACGGAGAAGCCGAAGATAACAGCCAGCACGATGAACAGCAGGGAAGCAGTTGCAGCCTGCGGGCTTGCTACGAAGGTAGCGGCTACGATGTTAGCGAAAGCAGCGATAACAACCAGCAGAGTTACATATGCGAAAATGGAGAAGAGGAACTTGCCGCTCTTGCCCAGAGTTGCATCGATAATCTGGCCGATGGTTTTGCCGTCAAAACGGATGGAGGAGTACAGAGCACCGAAGTCGTGCACGCCGCCGAAGAAGATACCGCCGATCAGGATGTAGGCGAAGGGGGCATAATGCAATCCCAACACTACCGCGCTGGGGAACAGTCCCAGACACCACCATTTTGGCATCGTAATATTAAAAAGAGATGCCAGCAGTCCGTTGGAGGTTCCGGTGACTGCATTACTGTTGAACACATTCTGCCATACCACAGCCAGTGTCCACTGGGGCATGATGTAGGGGAAAATAAAAATAGAGCTTAAATATTTTTTACATTTTAAATTGGTCCTCGTAATTAAGAATGCGAACAAGCCGCCGAACAAAATGGAGATCAGGCAGGTAAATACTGCCAGAAGCACGGTATTTAACAGCGGTGTCCACAGATTTGTTCTCGCCAGTTTACTGGTGAACAGATCCGCATAGTTGGCAACGGAATACCCGCTTGCCTTTCCGGTAAGATGTGCATCGATGGTGCCCGGATGGATCTTGAAGGTATCCTCGACGATTGCCACGATCGGCGCCACTGTGGTAAAAGTAAGTACAATACCAAACAGAAGCAGAATGATATTTTGTGGCTTGGAGAAATACGTCTTGATCTTGTTCAGAACAATCACCATCTTGCTTGTTTTTTTTGTGGCACTCTGATTCATGGTTAACCTCTCTTCCCAATACAAGCTTTTGGCCCTGTAAACCATCCACCCCTGCGAATAAGAAAACTGCTACTTACATGCAGGCATGATGTAGCAGATTTTCTTATTCTGACAGGACAAATAGTCACTTTTTTATATCATATATCACTCAGCAGTATACTTCGGTAACAGCTCGATCCAGCTTCCTACCGTGAAGGATACGGATGCGCAGTACTCAGGATCTTCCAGCACCAGTTCGCCATCGGTAGACCACCAGTCGAAGCCTCTGTCATTCTTGCTCTCGTATACAACATTACCGTTCTCATCATTACCGCCGGTGCTGTGCTGATAGGTAGCTTCGATTGCCTTTGCCACTTCAGGGTTAGCGGAATAACCGCCCATGTCTTTGCCCCATGCGCTGAAGCCGTCTTCCGTACAGGTCATGTATGCGATGAAAGCACATGCAGTCCAAGGCAGCGGGCTGTTATCGGTAACAAACAGATAATGGCAGTAACCGTATCCGCCGATTCCCTTATAATCATCCTGATAAGCGGCAACCTTGATATTGTTCACAGATACACCTGCGGATTCTTCTACGGAGCGCAGTTTACTGTATACTAACAGTCCACACTGATCGGTAGCGGAATCGGATACCAGCGTATTACAGATAGGTCCATCATCGGTCTGGGCATTGTAGCTGCCTACCCAGAGCTTGATCCATGCCAGGGCATATTTACCATCAGCGCCTAAGCCTAAATCATTTGCCTCGGATTCCATCTCATCAATCGTGGGCTGGAAATAAGCCTGCTCATCAGCGGGTAATGCATTGAAAGCATCCTTTAACATGGCTGCGTATTTGTCTTCGGTCAGCATGTACAGGAAATTCTTACCTACAACCTCGGAATCAATATCCATGAACAATGCGTGAGTTCCTTCCGCCACGAAGTCCCAGCAGTTGTCATATACTTTATCTCCGGTACAGTTGTATTCGAATACCTTATTCAGCGTCTGTAATGCCAGATAACCGTCCACCGCATCTGGTGTGGTTCCGTTAGCCTCTGCCCATTCCTTGGGAATGAACGTATCCAGTATTCCGGTCTGTGTCATCTTGGATTCGATCTGATTACCATCCTGGATCAGGGTCATTGCGAAGGTTCCTTCCGGCTTCAGGGAATCAGCGGTCAGCTGTTCAAAGATCTTGTTGTTCTTAGGCTGCTGCCAGTCAAATTCCATGCTGTAAGAAGGATCAATAGACTGCAGATACTCGATGAACAGAGGAAGTGCTGCTTTACCACGGCTGGAATTACCTACACCGTAAAAGGTCTTGCCGTTGGATTCTTCGATGGCCTTCTGTGCCAGTTCCTCCATGGTCATTCCTTCTGCCTGTTTGATGATCTGCTGAGTTGCAGTAAGATTTGCGTCGTCGGCTACCTCCGGGGTCTTGGTCTCTGCCACCGTCTCGGTTCCGGCTGTCTGTGTGTTATCTGCGCTTCCAGTTGCCTGGTTCTGGGTCTCGCTGCTGCCGCATCCGGCTAACATACCAACACTCAGTGCACAGATCATAAGTAACGATACTACTCTTTTCTTCATATGCTGTCCTCCCTTGAAACATATAGTTTGTATAACCCTTCATGGTTCACGTACTTGGAATGGGATGTTTCCCACTTCCGTTCTGATGATTCTATTATACGTTGGGAATTCAGCAATTTGTATAAGGCAAAACTGTTATTATTTTAATATTTCTGATACTATGTATAGTTTTTCTGCTATTTTATTGTTTCTTTTGTGCATCTTTTTAGCTTTACATGCTTCTATCCTGGTATTCGGAAGGAGTAACACCAACAATCCGCTTAAAGCTGCTGGAAAAATGTGCAACATCACGATAGCCTACCTGCTCTGCAACTTCGTACACCTTATTCCGGCAGTCATTCAACAGTTTCATGGCAGTGCGCATACGCACTCTGGTAATGTATGCCGCCACCGTGTAATCCGTCTCCCTTTTGAATGTATGACTCAAATGTCCTTCACTGATCCCCAGGTGCTCTGCGATCTGGGCCACACACAGTTCCGGATCCCCATAATGAGCGGAAATATAGTCTACGGCTGCCATGACATATTTGCTCTTATCACCTTTATTTAAGACCAGTTCGGGAAGCGGCTCCTCCTTGCTGTTTTCCAATTTTTCCTGTGTCCTCTTACGTTTCTCCAGTGCATTGCTCACTGCCTGTTCCAGTTCCCCGTCTCCAAAAGGCTTTAACAGATAGTCACTGGCCAATAATTTCAGGGCGCTCTGCGCATAGGAGAATTCACTGTAAGCAGTTAAAAAGATCACACTGACATCATTGCCTTCTGCCCGCAATTCCTTCAGCATTTCGATGCCGTCCATTTTGGGCATACGGATATCGCAGATCAGCAGATCCGGATGATATTTCCGCACGGCTTCCAGTCCTTCGATTCCGTTGCCGGCTTCCGCCACGACGACACAGTTCAGTGTCTGCCAGTCTGTCTCCATCACGATTCCTCTGCGCACCAGCATCTCATCATCGATCACGATCACTTTGTACATCGTATTACTCCCTCCATTATTTCTTCCCGTTTTCTGTATATTCCCCACTATCCGGTAAAAATTCCTCTCTGCCCGTTGCTCTGTATCGGTTCCTCAGGCTTCTCCGTATCTTACCGGCAGCCGTAATGTCACTTTCGTGCCGTGGACTTCGCCTTCCTCTTCTGTTCGCTGTCCGTCCGTAGGGTTTTCGGCGTTTGAGGTAAGACTCTCCATATGGATGCCGTATTCTTCCCCATAGGTCAGCCGGATGATCGTGTCCACATTGGATACTCCGATATGCCCCACCAGCTGCTCCTGTCTTCTGTGATTGATGGCATCCATCCGTTCTTCAGGAGCGCCACAGCCGTCATCGGTTACTTCAATACACAGGACATCTTCCTGTTCTGTGATCCGCACAAGGATATTTCCTTCTTCACTCTCCTTTAATCCGTGTAGTACCGAGTTCTCCACGATGGGCTGTATGATCAGCTTGGGGATCACGCACTCTTCCAGTCCCTCTTGCAGATCCACGGCATACAAGAACTTATCATTGAAACGGATCTTCTGGATATCTACATAACAGTTCACCAGTTCCAGTTCTTCTTTCAGATAGATGAACTGTCTCTTGGAGATACTGGTCCTAAGGATCTTCGCCAGTCCCGCCGCCATGGTAGCGATCTCCGGGATATGGTTGGCTTTCGCCACCCATTTCATGGTGTCCAGTGTGTTATACAGGAAATGGGGATTTAACTGTGCCTGCATCATGGCAATATGGGAGGCATTCAGTTCCTTCTGCTTCTCCACCTTATCCTGCACACTCTGTTCCAGCTCATTGGCCATGATATTAAAGTTCCGGGACATTTGTCCCAATTCATCCTCCCTGTCGGAGGCAATTCTTACACTCAGATCTCCCTCCTGTAGAGTACGCATGGCAGTATTCATCCGTTCAATGGGTTTCGTCATATTCCGCCCCACACGGGATGCTACGATCACACACAGCAATACACTGATGGTCAGCATCACCGTCAGTACGCGGTACATGGAACTTAGAACTTCCCTGGAAAATACACTGGGACACGCCATCACAGTATACAGACCACTCTCTCCCAAGGGCTGGATCAACAATTCTCCTGCCCGATAGACCCCCAACAATTTATGACCACTCATCAGTTCCTGACGGATCTGATCTGTCTGCAGGTTACCATTATCATAAATGGTTCTCCAGAAGGGGTCCATGATTGCTACCTCCGCTTTGGCATTTCCCTTATCATGAAGCACTTTTTCAAAATTTTCTGCGCGCATGCTGATCACAATATAACCTTCCGGTATACCGTCTTTTCCCATAAGTTTACCAGCTGCATACAATAAAATCTTGCTGTCATTAGTATCTGCACGCCGCAGCACCAGCGTCTCTTTACTATCCTCGACTGCTTTCAGGATGCCCCAGTATACCGGCAGATCTGTCTTGGCACTTCCCTGTGCCGTAGTGTAAATACATTTTCCGTTTTTATCATACAGATCAAATTGGGCATATTCTCTGTAATCAGTCACTTCCCGATAGAATTGCAGGTAAATCTTGCTCTTCGACCAGGTGTCATCTTCACCTATCTGGTCCACGATCCGGGTGTTAGCATTTATATTCTCCACTACCGTCTCGAACTCCTGAAACAATTCCAATATGCCGGCATCTATCTGTTCCGCCTGCTCTGTTACTTTTTTCTCATAATCGCTGTTGATCTTGGTCTCCATAGTCTGGATCAGGGATACCCCAAAAAGCAATAACGGCAATAACGCAACTACACCGAAGCAGACCAGCAACTGTCTGTGAAACGACTTTTTAATCCACTTTTTCATCTGTTCTCCCCTGTAACGTCTCCCATGTGTTCAGAATTTTTTCTTTTTCCTGAGAAGCCCAATGAATATCATAATCGATCGTTTTTAATTTTGTCTGCTCCGGTGCTGCATACTCTTCCATATCATTGCGGACAGTTCTCCGGAAAAAGGCTTCCTCCACCAGTCTCTGTACATCACTACTGACGGTAAATTCCAGAAATAATTTAGCATTTTCCATATGCTTTGCGCCCTTGACAATTGCTGTGGCATCCGGTATGGCACTGGTGCCGTCCGTGGGGTAGATCACCGTAATATCTGCGCCTTCCAGAATCTTCTGTCTCGCCATTCCCTCCGTGGTAATACCTACCAGTCTGGTACCGGCATTGACTTCCTCCAGCACTGCAACAGATGAGGGCGACAGGTAACCATCCAGTGCACCGGTAAAGTCCTCCAAAGTCTTCTGCGCATCCTGATCCGATACCTGAAGCATCGTGCAGAGTGCTGTATAACTACTGCCGGATTTCGTGGGATCTGCGAACGCAATCTTTCCCTTCCAACGATCGGTCTGCAATTCCTCCCAGGTTCTGGGAGCCGCTACGGGATAGACCAGTTTATTGTTATAGATAAATACAGTCGGCAGCACAGAAAAGGGCGTATAGGCATCTCCCTCCGTGCGATACTGTTCCGCAATTTGATCTATTTCGCTGACCTTATAAGGTTCCAGATAGTCTCTGCACTCCTCAAAATTCTCAATACCGCCACCGAACATGACATCAAAGGTACCAGGCGCATCCTGTTGTAATTCATCAAAAAGTGCCAAAGTATCTCCTGCCTTGAGTTCCACAAAAATCCCTGTACGCTCCTCGAATTCTTTGATGATCGGTTCATATACTTCCTCTTTATGAGCAGTATATACGATCAGTTTTTTATCCTCCGGAATCTGATAGACTGTTTCCTCCGACTGACCGCAGCCGGTAAGTAGAAAAATTGCCGCTGTCAGAATGGTTATGGCAAATATTCTTATTTTATGATTTTTGCTATAAATCTCCATACTTTCCCCTTACTTTCCTTCGCCGGTACCGCCTACCTTACGTTGTAATCTAAGCATCCTGTCGTACTGCACATACATTTTCTGCACTTCGTTCTCCAGAATATAATAGTGACGGATGTACGGGATCAGCAGGATCAGGATCACTACCGGGAGTAATAAGGTAAAAAGGCTGTCAGAGATCACACTTAAGACAATCGCCAGCATCTCTAACAACGCAAAAGTCACCGTAACGATCAGATGGATCAGGCGCTCATGCTGAAAAAATCCCACCTGCACCAGATGCTCCTGAAGCTTGTCCTGAACCATTTCCTGCATAGTCTGTTCCTCAGTATCCGTTTTCTCTGTATCAGTTTTCTGTGTATCCGACTGTCTCTGTATCGCTTGCGTTGAGTATTCGCCGTCCTGTGATAATGTCTGCGCTCTCTGCTCCATTTTCTGAAGCCACTCATCTATTTGTTTTCGATATTGCAAAATGCGCTGCTCCATTATTTTCCCCACCTTCCCGGTACTTGTATTACTCCATCATAGCTATTCTTTCGTTTTTCGTCAATGTGCCATAAATACAAATAATTCCAAAACAGTTATTTTCCTCCAAATACAGATTCTTGTGCAAGCACAAATCTGTACTTGGCTCATCGTATACACAAAAAGGACCGGCACTATTTCAGTACCAGTCCTGTCTCCAGATATACGGGAAGTGCCCGTACATATACCATATCTATTGTGCCTCCGACAAGGATCAGAAAACATATCGCAACCCCTGTATTCACCAGCCACCGGGGAAAGGTTCTGCCTTTGATCTTCAGTTCCGAAAGTTTTTGAATTCCTTTTATCATATAATACATCAGGGGGAGCAGCGCTGGGAGCAGGTACCGTCCCTGATTCTGATAATCCGTGGTGTATGCATAATAAATCGTCAGAAATGCCGGCATAAAAATGCAATAAAGCATATTAATATGGAAGAACCATTCTCTTCCGGATATTTTGCGACGCTTCTTATAGCAGATCATATACAGAAGGCTTCCCGCGGTGCCAAGCACAAAAAATGCTTTATACGCCCGATACAGCCAGATGCTTCCGTAGATGGACATGGAGCCGAAAGCTGCCACGAAGCTGTGGAACAGACCGGACAGTGTGTAGCGTTCCCGGAACATTTCCAGCACCGTATAACCCATGGACTGATAAGTCTGCATGGTCAGCGGATTGACACTCTCCACCGCATATTGGATCGCCATCTTTTCCCGGGTGGCCAGTCCCAGCAGATCTCCGTCCAGAACGATATAACTGCGGATGAACCACCAGCCGATCCCCGCCAGGACCACTCCGGCAATCAGAACACCGTATTTCAGCATATTCTTCCAGTCGTAAGAATAGCCACCGTTTTCCTTCTTCTGCAAAAAGGACAACAGAAAGAGTAAAATGCAGCTTACGATATATCCGTAGGCATTATAATAAGAAAGAGCACACAGAATAATACCACCGCTCATCCACAGACTGTTGCGGAGATTTATACCATCCTGATATACGCATATCAGAGCATATACCATCATTGCCGTGGATAACATACAGCAGGAATCCGTATTCACATAAGTGTGCAGGAACAATCCCTCCGGCAGGTACGTTACTGCAAAGCAGAACAGCCAACGGAATCGGTCATCCCGGAACACTCTTTTTCCAATCAAATATACCACTACTGCCATCAGCAGGCCAAAGGTTACGTTCACCAGTCTTGCGGTATAGAGCAATACCACTTCCGATTCCGTAAACAGGCTCACAAAGCGCATGAGATATCCCTGCACGATATAGGGAAATACGTTATACAGAGCATAGGAAAATCCGTAGGCCGGAATCCGCACCTCTTCCTCCCATCCCGTAGGGATCTTCCCATACTTGCAGATAAACTGCGGGATCAGATATCTCGCATGTTCATCCGGCGGATTACCATACAGCGGCGGTGTGTTGGCCAGCGGCTGCAACAGTGCAAGTGTAAGTGCCAGTGCCAGGAATCCCAACAGATATAATGTAAAAATAATCTTTTCTGATTTTTTCTGCATTCTGTCATCCTTTAACATTTTTATAGATACGAAGACCCCAAAGTGGTAAATTCAACTTTGGGGCCTGGTAAACTATTCAGACCCTATTCGCAAAACCGCACCTTCGGTGCTTTCCTTTTGCTCATAGGGTTACTTCGTAATATAAAAATAAGTATATATCCTTATGAATGCAAGCATTCAACGTATATATACTTATTTTTTATTACTCTGAATAGTTTATATGTAGAAGCTTCCGGTGATCTCTTTGTTCATTACATAGTAAACCATGTTCTCTTCGGGCTTTACATACAGCTCTACGCTGGTCAGGTCAGCTGCCTTCTGCTTGAGATCGTATTTCCATACGTCCTTGGCGATCTTCAGCAGTTCTTCCTGAGAGTAGGACTTTCCACCGAACTGAACGCTGATCTCACTCTTTAACTCTGTCTTCTTGGCTACGGGCTTCTTAGCCTCTGCCTTTGCAGGTGCTGCCTTCTTGGTCTCTTTCTTAACTGTTTCCTTCTTGGCTGCAGGCTTCTTAACCTCTGCCTTTACAGGTGCTTTTTCTTCTGCCTTTGCTACAGGGGCCTTCTCAGCTTCCTTCACAGCGGTCTTGGTTTCTGTCTTAACTGGAGTTGTCGGTGCTGCTTTCTTAACTTCTGCCTTAGGTGCTTCCACTTTAGCTGCTACAGGTGCTACAGTTTTCTTAACTACTGCCATGTTACCGTCTCCCTTCTGTACGAATCATGTACAAAAAACATTTTCATTCTCCTCACAAGTACCGTATTTCGGCGCTCGATAAGGGTAGTGTATTCCTTTTCCCTATAATTGTCAACTGTTATGCGAATGCCAGAAAGTACAGCAATACGATAATACCCAGCGCAATACGATACCATCCAAAGACTTTAAAGTCATGCTTTTTGATATATCCCATCAGGAAACGAAGTACGAACAGGGATACAATGAAGGATATCACTGTACCGACCAGCAGGCAGGCAAGCTCCATTCCCGTGAATGCAAATCCGAACTTCAATACCTTCAGAAGACTCGCTCCAAACATAACGGGAATCGCCAGAAAGAAGGTAAATTCCGCTGCCACCGTTCTCGATATACCAATCATAATAGCACCCAGGATCGTAGCTCCGGAGCGGGATGTTCCGGGCAGTGCCGCAGCCACCAGTTGGCAGAAACCGATGATCAATGCATCTCTGTAGGTCAACTGTGACAGTGTTGTGGTGGTAGGTACACGATTCTTGTTCCAGTTCTCGATCACGATAAACAATACACCGACCAGTACCAGCATAACTGCTACCACGATGACCTGGACCGTTACTCCACTGGTTCCGATCTCTTTTTTAAAGGCTTCGCTCACCGCATCATCAAACAGCAGGCCGTAAACGACCGCAGGGATACATGCTACAACGATCTTCACCCACATCCAGAAAGCATCCATGCTCAGTGCCACATTTCCTACCGTAAAATCTTTTTTAGATCTTACAATACCACCTTTTTTTGTCTGCTGATTTTTCTTCATATAAAAAGGCCAGATCTTGTTCCAGAACAGAACGACTACCGCCAGGATAGCTCCCAACTGAATGACAACATCAAACATATCGAAGAAGCCTTCACTGGTCTCCTGAAAGGGAATCAGACGCTCCACCAGGATCAGATGTCCTGTGCTGCTGATGGGCAGCCACTCGGTGATGCCCTCCACGATACCGTAGATAATTGCCTTGATAATTTCTAACATTTTGTTTCTCCTATCTTTTTTATTTTCTGACGAATCAGAGCTTTTATTTTTCGAGATATGCCAGCAGATCTTCATAGCAGTTCTCTGCTTCCTGATAGCCCTCTTCATATAATGCGATCAGTTTGTCCTTGTCTTTCTCTATCCGTCCCACATCACTCTTCTTATGAGGTCTGATCACGAAAGCCTGACCGTTTTTCTCCTGTCTGTCAATATAGTCCAGGCACTCGTTATAACGGATATGTCGGTCTGCCATGAGTTCATATACTTTAGGATATTTCAGGTATCTGAGTTTTATGAGTCCCAGCTGTGACGCAGATGCGGGCTTTCTCACGAATCCCACCTCTTTGGTCATGACCAGGATGTTCTTCCGGTTGCCGTCCAGAATAGATTTCTCCAGAGGAATGGCATCGCTGATGCCACCATCCAGATACAGCTTCCCATCGATCTTCACATTCCGTGCCACCAGCGGCAGGGATGCGGATGCCCGGATCTTGTCGATATCCTTGCGGATATCACGGACACGCAGATACTCCGGCTGTCCCGTCTCGATGTTGGTCACCACGCTGTAGGCCTTGCCAGGATATTTTTCAAAGGTATCGTAATCATACGGATACAGGTAATCCGGAATCAGGTGATAACAGAAATCCACATTGAACAAATCTCCGCTGGTCAATAAGCTTTCCAGGCTGCAATACCGTCTCGTATCCAAATAATCCACACTGACACTCAGCGCCCGTCCCTTTTGTCTGGACAGGTAGCTGCACATATGGCATGCACCGGCGGATACTCCGTAGATGTGGGAAAAATCAATTCCCTTTTCCGTAAAAAAGTCCAGTACGCCGGCGGTGTATACACCCTTCATTCCGCCGCCTTCCAATACCAGTCCTGCCTGATACATTCTCATTACTCTCCTTTCTGCTTCTGCAACTATCCAGAACCTCATTCGCAAAATCGCATCTGCGATGCTTTCCTGAATAACAAGTTCTCTTGTTATTTGCTCATGTGGTTATTTCGTCACATCAGCATATCGAAAGGCTCATTCGTGCAAGCACGATTCGCTTTTCGATATGCTGTGTGACTCTAGATAGTTGCATACTCGGTCTTTACGAACTTACGCAAAGCTTCCAGAGATCTCTCCACTTTTTCGGTGTCCACACAGTAGGCCATGCGGAAATATCCGGGTGCACCAAAGCTGTCACCCGGTACCAGAACGAGATCATATTTCAATGCTTTCTGGCTGAATACCTTGGCATCCTCTTCCAGCGCCTTCGGGAAAATGTAGAAGGTTCCGCCGGGCTTCACACAGGTGAATCCCAAGTCTAGCAGTTCTTTATAGAGAATGTTCATATTCGTCTCATACACCGACAGATCCGCTGTCTTATCCAGTACCTGTGCCACTGCCAGCTGGATAATGGAAGGAGGACAGTTATGTCCGATACCGCGGGAGATCTGTCCGCACATATTGATCATGGTCTCCGCATCCTCACATGCCGGGTTCACTGCCACATAACCGATACGTTCTCCCGGCAGAGACAGGGATTTGGAGAAAGAATAGCACATGATGGTATTGTCATAAAAATAGGATACGCAGGGACTGTCTACACCTTCAAACACGATCTCACGATAAGGTTCATCAGAGATCAGATAAATAATATGACCGTATTCCCGTGACTTTTCTCTCAGGATATCTGCCAGTCTCTGCAATGTCGGGGTGGAATATACCACACCGGAGGGGTTGTTGGGAGTATTAATCAGTACTGCCTTGACCTTCTCCGTCAGCATCTCCTCAAATGCCTCGAAGTTGATCTGGAAGTTCTCCAGATTGGGCGGAACCACCTTCAGTACCGCTCCGGTGAGATCCACATAAGGATGATATTCCGGGAAAAACGGTGCAAAAGTCAGGATCTCATCTCCCGGCTCCGTCACCAGACGAAAAGCATGTGCCAGCGCTCCTGCCGCCCCGGATGCCATGAAAATGTGCTCCTTACGATAAGGCAGCCCAAACCTCTTCTCCAGGTTCTCCGCAATTGCCTCCCTGACGCTTGTAATACCGAGGCTGGGACTGTAGCCGTGCAGTTCCAACGGTTCCTTCGTCGCCAGCATATGGATCATGCGGTCAGTAAATTCTCTGGGAACCGGAACGGAAGGATTCCCCAGGCTGTAATCAAATACGTTCTCGTATCCGATTTCCTGTCCCCTTGCCGTAGCAAATTCCGAAAGCTGCCGAATCACTGATTTTCCGGACAGCATATCTTTATATTTCTGAACTAACATACTAATCTCCTTTCCGCAGACGATTCCTTTCGTCGGAGGAATCGCAAATCAAATTTCAAATTTGATTCTGCGCTGTTTATTTGATCTCTATAAACTTATCTCTGAACCTTTCCGTGGACAGACAGATACTGTTTCTTCCACAGCTTTTGGCCTTATAGAGAAGCTCATCCGCTCTTGATGTGAAATCCCATTCCTTGTTATTGCCCACCGGAATCCGCACAAATACTCCCTGGCTTACCGATACATAGTTGCTGCAATTACTGCATTCATGGGGAAGTTTCAATTTGCGGACCTCCCTCAAAATATCTTCCGCTACTCTTCGTATCTTCTCCACCGTCATTCCGGTATAGAGGATCATAAATTCATCCCCACCGTATCTGGCACAGAAAATCTTACCCGGAACCTGCTGTTTCCGCAGAACTCCGGCAATCGCTTTCAGGCACTGATCTCCGGCCAGGTGTCCATAATGATCGTTGTATTCCTTGAAGAAATCAATATCCATGAGTTCTACTCCCATGAGCTCATGTTCCTCATAGGCATGTTCAAAACTGCTCGTAAAGTATTCATGTAAAAAGCTCCGGTTTGCCAGTCCCGTCAGTTCATCATGCATAGCCAGACTTTCCAGCTCCCGGTTGGAAGCTTTCATGTTCGTCCAGTCCAACGTAACGTTTTTCAGCCGGTTCTGCAATTCTATGACATTGATCAGCGCTTCTCTGTTTTCCTGTTGGTATTTCTCATAAATATCAAAATACTGGCGGGTATAATCTATGTATTCCCAGGTGAGACCCTTCTTCTGCAAAAGTTCACTCTTGAAAGGATACAGATCCAGGAAAATATTATAATGCTCTTCGATATGCTTTTCATCAATGATCCGGATCAATTCTTCCAGATATTTTCCATCAGGCAGGATTTCCAGAATTCCCGCCAGAATCACCAGTTCATCCATGATCTCTTCAAAAACATCCCGGTCTGACAATTGCTCCAGAAGATCTGCTGCAAGCTTTAAAGCCTCTTCCTCATGCCCCTGTAATAATTCGCAGGAAATACGATACATTTCTAATGTTATTTTCGAATAATAGCTTTCCGGTGCCTCTCTGATGATCTGTTCTATTTGATTCCAAAGCCGTAAAGCCTCTTCCATTTCTCCCATATACATGTGACAGCAGCCACATTCGATCATACAGTTGATCCTGTTATAATTCAGCTGATATGTTTTCTCTGACTTACTATAGGCGTCGATTGCTGTACGGTAATGCTGTATCGCCTCCTGCCGCAGGCGCATCCTGACCAGGGTATAGGCAATATTACTCTCCGCCATGCCCTGGATATAATAAAAATGGTATTTTTCCGCATATTGAAGGCAATTATAATAGGAACTTAAGGCCACCATCCGGTTGTTCTTCCGATCGGACACCGCTCCCATCATATTATAGGTTCTGGCCAGCAGTTCATACATCTGCTCATTTTTCAGATAACCGATACTCTCTGTCAGACATTGCAAGGTGTTTTCATACTGGTCGTTCTGCCAATAATATTCTGCAAGATAATAAAGCCCCAGGCCGGCCAGCTTCTGTGAGCCGGTGTCTGCTGCATATTCCATCACTTTCTGACAGGTCTCGTTGTCCGGAAATTTACCGTTTTCCCGGTTTTGGATGGTTTCCTCTATGAAATTTTGAACGGTCTGTGGTAAACCCTTTAAATCCATGCCGGTTCCTTTCCGGAATCCCCAAGCTGTCATTGATCATCCCCTGTCAGAGGCCATCATAAACAGCCATGGTATTCTAAATAGTTATCATACCACAGTACTTTGTCACTTTACAAGATTGCTCCGCCAAAAATACACGTCACCCGTAAAAAATTAAGGTTTTATTTAGATTTCATCCTCTGCCCATGCAAGAGCACATTTCACCGCACGATGCCAGCCTTTCAATAATTGCCGGCGTCTTTCCTCCTCCATCTGCGGTGCAAAGGATGCTCCGATCTGCCAGTTCTCACGGATCTCATCACGATTCTTCCAATAGCCTACCGCAAGTCCTGCCAGATAAGCCGCTCCCAAGGCCGTCGTCTCAATACAGGCCGGACGGCGTACCTGGGTGTTGACGATATCCGCCTGGAACTGCATAAGGAAATCATTGGCACTGGCACCACCGTCTACTTTCAGGCTCTTTAAATCAATGCCGCTGTCCTTCTCCATGGCTTCCAGCACATCTGCCGTCTGGTATGCGATGGATTCCAGCGTGGCTCGGATGAAATGTTCCTTGGTACAGCCTCTGGTAATGCCGACGATGGTTCCTCTGGCATACTGATCCCAGTAGGGGGCTCCCATGCCCGCAAATGCCGGAACAATATAGACCCCTGCGGTATCCGGCACATGCTCTGCATACTCCTGGGACTGTGCGGAGGTCTTGAGCATACGCATACTGTCACGAAGCCACTGGATCCCGGCACCGGCTACGAACACGCTACCCTCCAGGGCATATTCTACGTTCTTGCTTGTGCT
>OJMO01000690.1_pt1 | contig 23266 bp, 26 predicted proteins | sample 1597241 | NCBI WGS metagenome assembly OJMO01 (sample SAMEA2452129, study PRJEB22498) | human gut metagenome | biome: human feces; feature: human gut; material: feces | place: Australia | collected 2012 | reverse complement strand
CGTATTGCCGTCAAGCGGCTGTTCGGCATTGCGGGGCATCAGTGTGTCGGGAGCCAACACCCATTATATCGGCAAGGACGGTGTGCTGCTCAATGCCGATGCCACACGCATCGTATGGTTCCCGATGGGCAAGAGCGGAAGCTATACATTGCCGCCTACTGTCACATCCATCGGCAACTACGCCTTCAGGGAGTGCAGCATAGAGACATTCACGTTTCCGGACAACATCACCACGCTTGGTACCGGCGTCTTCATTGACAGCAAGGTGAAGGAGGTGAAAATGCCGGGCGGTCTGCGCTTGGTGCCTACTGCAACCTTCCAGGGCTGCAAGCAGCTCCGTGTGGTGCGCCTTGGCAGCAAGACGGAGATGATTTCCGACTATGCCTTCTCCGACTGTCCGCTCACCGACATATATGTGGATGCCCAACTGCCGCCGGTATGCAATGCCAAGACTTTTGCTGCCGAAGGAACAGGCATCTTCGGAACCTGCCGTGTGCATGTGCCCAAAGGAAGGGTAAACATCTACAAGGCGAGCGACGGTTGGAAATTATTCAAGAACATCATTACAGACTGATTATGACGACACCAGAAATAGAAGAACTGAAACTGCTCATTGAGGAGAAATACGGAAAGTCTCTGAGTACGACGACCGACTTTGAAGAGTTTTCACTGTATCTTAGAAAGAAGGCTGGAAAGAATATTTCGGCATCCACCATGAAGCGCCTGTACGGATATGTGGCTGACGACCACAAGCCGAGGATTTCCACTCTCGACCTGTTGGCGCAATACGCCGGACATGCCGACTACAAGGCTTTCGTGTTTTGGCTGAAGAGCAGTACGAAATACAACTCCTCTTTCTTCATGGCAGACCAGCTGACGAGCGGAGAACTGACCGTAGGCATGGAGATAATGATAGGGTGGAGCCCCAACCGCCTGATAACTCTGCGTTATATGGGAAACAGCATATATGAGGTGGTGGCATCGGCAAACAGCAAACTGCTTAGTGGCGACCGCTTCTGCACGGGATGTTTCATCAAGGGACAGCCGTTGCTGCTGCCGTATATAGACAGGAATGGCGAACATACCATGCCTTTCGTGGCTGGCCGCAACGGCGGACTCACCGTATTGAAGCTGAAAAAATAAACAGGCTGATTGCCGATATGGGATTATTACATTATGCAAGACGATTCAAAACAAATAACCGACGCTGCAGGTTCTCTGGACTGCGACTACACATCAGGCTTCACCGAGTCGATAGACAAGGAGATGGCTGCCGACCCTATGCCTGAAGAGAAAGGATTTGGCAACATCCAGGAGTGTTATGTTTCAAATTCCGGACCTACACGCCTGTTTGCAGCCACGAGGTATGGCAAACGCTACATGCTGAAATGTCTGAAAGAGGATTTCCTCCTCACTCCCATATATCAGCAGGCGATAGTGAAAGAGTTTGAAATCGGTCTGCAACTCGAACATCCGTACATCTGCCGCACCTTTGCCATGGAGCGCTTTGCCGGCATGGGCTATACCATTGTGATGGAACAGGTGGACGGCGACACGCTGCAGACGCTGATAGATGAAAAGAGACTCTCCTCAGAACTTGCCTTCAGAATAGTGTCGCAGATGATGGACGCATTGGATTATATGCACAGCAAGCAGATTGTACACCGCGACATAAAACCGGCGAACATCATGGTGACACACATGGGGAAGAACGTGAAGATAATAGACTTCGGACTTTCCGACAGCGACCTCTTCGGAGTGTTGAAGATGCCGGCAGGCACTTACAGATACCTTGCCCCGGAGCAGCTTCTGGAGGGTGCCGTAGTCGAACCCGGGGCTGACATATATTCTCTCGGTATGGTGATGGAGGATATGGCTGTGGCTACAGGCAGCAAGAAACTGCGCAGGATGTCGCGGATATGCACCGTGAAGGATGCCTCGCAGCGCCCCGACAGTATAGAAGCCTTGCGCAATCGCTTCATGAGGAGTCAACGTGACCTCCGCATCATCTCCTTCCTCATTGCCCTCGTGGCAGCGCTTGTCTGCATACTCGCAGTATCGCTCTTCATCCGCAGACAAGATGCTGATAAAGAGAATGACACTGTAAGTCAGCCAAGCGGCTGCAAGGCAAACCGCCAGGATGACAACAGTGTCATCGACTATAATCTATGGGACAGGTGATGAGGATTACCCCAAATCGTTCATTAGGGCGTTAGGCGTTTATTCCCCGTTGAGACACTCTCCCGTTTCGTAGCTCTTCGTCATGTCTTTCAATATTGCAATCATCTTCTGCCGCAGGCTTTCCGGCTTCAATACCATGATGTTGCGTCCACAGCAGTTCCTGCAGGAAGTCGCGGGTGGGGCGCACACGGAGCGTGTATTCACGATACGCACCGTCGGCATACTCGCCGACCTTCTCCTGACTGTCGTGCAGCGGCACCTCCTCTATATAGTTGTATTCCGGATAGAATACACGTATGCGCACCTTTTCTATCGGTTCCTCCTCCATACGCATGATGCCGAAACAACCGTCGAAGTAGTTTTCGGGGTTGAGCTGCCGCTTTATCTTTGCCGGCAGAGGATGCTTCTTGCATACTGTCTCCATGAAGGTTATGCGGTCGAACGGCAGACAGCGCACCTCTTCTTTCTCGTTCACTCCAATGACATACCAGCGCTGCTTGAATAACCTCACGAAAGCAGGCAACAAGGCAAAGTCCTTCTCCACGCCGAATGGCGTGGCGTAGTGGAATTTTAGCAGATACTGCTTGTCTATAGCAGAGAGTATGTCTTCGAGGTATTCGGAGTTGTGGGGTGGTGACTCGAGCATCACCTTGTTGTGGTATTGCAGCATGTCGTGCAGCGATGCCAGTCGCAAGGCACTGAGCATCCACTCCGTTATCTCGTCACACTCCACGGGGTCTTTCTTCAAGTAATAGCGATAGCCGTCAGCCTTGCCGCCACATTCCACCATGATGCCAAGCTGCGACTCTATACACTTGCGGTAGCGGTGGAACGTGCGCAGCGGCAGCTCCTCCCTGAAAACATTAGCCGTAGCATCCATCCAGGCATCGGCAATCTCAGCAAATGTCATAGGCCGGCGACTAAGCTGCGTTATCAGCCAGCTATAGAATTTCACTCTGTTGTTCATATCGTCTCCTTTATCCCAAGAATTCCGTTATCACCCTGTGCCAGTAGTCCCACGAATAGCCCACCGACGGATGGTTCACAGCCATCACCTTCACCCGTCTGCCGCTTGCCAGGGTATAAGTCCCTGTTGCCACGCTATAGCCATCCTCGATGATGTCCCTGCCGTCGGTCCAGCGCTCGCCGGGAAGCTTGTCCCACAGGCGGTTGCCCCATGCGATGAGATATTCTGGCTGGTATTTTTCCATCATGCAGAACAGTGCCTCGCCTGCTTGGCGGTATTGCGCAGAAGTACCAGCCTCACGCGGACCTCCCATTGCCACTTGCAGATAGTTGTAGAACACCACCGACTGCCATATCCTCTGTCTCAATGTCTGATCGGTCTCCCTGCCCACGAGCGAGCGCTCGAACTTCAGCAGCGTCTGCATCCATCTCTGCCGCTCCACTCTGTCATCGAGATATTGCTTCACTACACCATTGGTGAACTCCATACACTCCCGATGACGAAGGCAGTCGCCGCAGTCGGCGCAGCCCTCATCACAATAGTGGCTCTCGCCAAGCACCATTATGCGCTTGCCGAAGAGTCCTCCGTCGGCGTATGACGAGCCGACGAAGGGACGAAAGAATAATCCGTCGTTCATATATTATTGTTTTTCAGTGTTGTTCATTTTTTCATCCAATGTCTTCCAGATCTCCTTATAGATGTATTTGTTAGAACTGAAAAACAAACCGGAAGAAGGTCGGGTGTGCCAACTGCCGCATTCAGGGCATTTTACCGGGGCGGTGAACGCCGTGGCGCAATACTCAAAGTCCATTCCCTTGAATTTATGTCCGCAGTCATCGCAGACAAATTTTGTCATTCCTCTAAACATAAGCTATTCCTTTCGTGTTTAGACTATTGCCCCAATCGTCCGCCTGCTTGTGGATATTGCATTCCTGATGACCGATTCGGGTTTGGCAGGGCAAAGGTATTGATAAGTTGCGACCCCTACAAGTCCATAATGGTTCATGGATTGCAGATAAACTTCAATTTCTCTGTCTTCCCTATAGTCGTCATGTTATTATTTTTGTTTTACGGTTGCAAAGATACTACGAAGCTGTGCCAAATAGTGGCATGGCAGATAAAAAAAGAAACTTTGTTCCCGAATTTATCTTGTATAAAAGATAAAACCACACCACTGGAAAATGGTCGCCAATCATTGAAAAATGGGCACGGTGCTTGCCCATGTTGGGCACGGTGCTTGCCCCAAGTGGGTAACGTGCTTGCCCCGGTTAGGCACGATTTGTGCCCATTTTAGAGATGTTTAGAATGATTAGAATAACAAGTGGAAAAAAGCTATTGCAGCTCTTACTACCCAATAAATCAAGAAACATACAATGGCTATAAGCACTGCCGTGGCAAATGCTTTCTTTCGCACTTTGCTGATGATCTCCTTGTCGTCCTCTATATAACCGGTGATTAGTCTCAGGTTCTCTACATACGAGCGCTTGAATATATCAAACACATTACCGATAACCGGTATGGCTCCAAGCATGACATCTATCAGGATGTTGTATATGACAGCCAAGGTCAGCGGAATGGACTTCACTACACAGAGGCTATAGTATATGAACGGGAAGGCAAGCAAACTTGATATCGTGTCTCCGACACCTCCCGGAATCAGTCCGATGAGTGGATCAAGATAGTATTTATCCATATACTTTGCCGTTTTCACCATCATGCGGTAAGACGAGCGGTTCATCATCTGCTCGCGTTTAGCCTGCTTCTTTTCCACTCGCTCTTGCTCCTTGGCAAGAGCCGCATTGCGTTTGAGGTCTTCTCTCTCAAAATTCATTCCCAGATCACTCTGGGCTTGTTGTCTTCTTGAACTTTCCATTATAATTCGATTTGTTTGTTTCCGTTCATAAAATCAGTGAAGTCTTCCATGCTCAGTGAGTATCCGCTGAGGTCAGACAGCATCTCCATAGCCTGTCTGCGTTCCTCCTCGTTGTCTGCCAGATTGATACGCGTGAAGATCTTGCGCAGGTAAGCGCTCTTGTCATCAATCTTGTCCAGATACCCCTTGAAAGTCTTCGTATATTGTCTCAACTGTTCGTCGTATGCGGCAGCCGCAATCCTTCCGTTCAGCTGCTGAAGCTTGAGTCTCGCCATACTGTCAAACAGGGCGATGCCTTGCTGCAACGTCTTTTCAGCCTTTGCCTCCACCATATCCAGCTCCTCTTCGGTATATGCTGGTGTCTTGGCTTTTTGCTGAGGTTGTGTGCCTTGCAGTTTCTTGTTGTTCTCGCCGGCCAGCTCCGCAACATCATCAAGCAGACGGTTTGTCATGCGTCGGTCTACATGCAGATTGTCTGCCAATACATTCGTAAACTCCGTCAGGTTCTCCTCGATGTCAGCCGGCAGCTTGGTGGTTTCCTTGAAGTCAGAAATCTCCACAGTGCGGAGCAGTTTGTCGTCGAGTTTGCTCTCGGCAATCTCCCGTCCCAGCTTCAGCATCGCCACCACATCTCTGAGATACTTCAGAGTCTTGATCTTCAGGTTGTCGGAGCTGACAATCCTGCTTCTTATATCTCTCGACACGGCATCCAGCCTTCCTGACAGTCTTGAATGCTCGCTCTTCACCATATCCACCGCTTCCTGATGCGACAGGAGCTCCTCCTTGTCGAGCTTCAGGTCCACCAGCATGTTGTCATACTCCCTGATAAGCGGAGCGCAAGCGGCATCCCATTCAGAATAATTGCGGTAGTAGTTGCGGTTGGCGTTGCCGAATGTCAGCCAGTTCACCAGGAAGAAAGGCTTCGACGGTTTGCGGCTTTTGGCTTTCTGATAGCTTGGCCGTTTGGATTCCATCATGGTGGTGAGTTCTGCTACCATCGATTTATAGACATCGATGTTCTGCAGATGGTCGTTCATCTCCACTTCGATGGATTTTATTTGCCTGAGCAAAGCCTGACGCTCCTCCTCGAGCGGCCTCACGTTGGCGTCTCCATACAGTGTGTCTGTCATCGACTTGAAATCGGAATCCATCAATCTGGATGCAAAACGCAGATATACATTCGCCTTCGGTATCACGATATCGTTGAGCGTCTTGTATATCACGAGCAGTCGTGACATGTCAGCCTTTATGCGAGTGGCGTCGTGCTTCACGCTGGTCTGCATCACCTGCAGGTCGCCGCGCAGCTGGTTGGTCTCTTCGCTCGCAACCATATAGTGGTTGAGCATTCCAAGTCCAGCCATGGCGAGTCCCAGTGTCTTGTTGCTGTTTGCAGTAGATTTGTAAGCGTTCATGGATTCTTGCAGCGAGGTGCGGAAACTCTCTGAAATCCTGGAAATCAGAAAGCCGCATTTCTCCTGAATCCTGTTGTATTCCAACTCAATTTCCTTGAGCATATTGTCCACATCAAGCCATTCAATCCGGTTGAAGTCGAACAGTTCTGGCGACACCATCTTGATAGAGTCGCCATAGATGTCGATGAGTCTCATGGCGTATTCGCGGTAAGTGGCTTCAATGTCGCTGCGCAGCGAAGTGAAGTCGCTGATGTTGTCGCGCACGTTGTCTTCGGCATATCTGTAAGCCTCTACCAGCTTCGTGTATCTGTCGAATATGGCAGACGCCTTGCTCCTCACCTCTTTGGCTCCACTCGTGCCGGTCAGCACATCTGTCATTTTTGATGCCCCTTGAACCATGGCTGTATCAAGGTTGAGCAACACCATGTGCTGCAACGTGTCGAAAGAGTTTGCCGTAACCTGCAGTTCGTTCTCTGCAATCGCCAGGGCATCGTCCATACGTCCCTGTTCAAGACAGTTGTTCAACTTGTAGTCAGCAACGAGTGTAGTGCGTGAATTGTTGGTCACGAAAGCGATGCTGATGTTACTGTCATTTTTGTAGAAGCTATAGGCTCCAAATACCAGCCTTTCCACTTCAGAAGAGTCGCTCTTTACGCCATACTTCTTCAGCTCAAATGCCAAGTCTGCCCTCAGAAAAGTCTTGTTGTCTCTGCACAGCTCGTCGGCAATCGACTTTATCACTTTGTAGATTTCTTGATTTCCCATATCTGTTTGGATTTAGACCATTTACCCCAATAACGGTCATTATGCCCTCTGATGCAGTGCAGTTTATAACTACTTGTCCTAATGACCGGTTCTGGCTTTCGAAAGACAAAGGTATTGATAAGTTGCGAACTCTACAAGTCCATAATGGTTCAATGGTTGCAACCGACTTTCTTATTCTTCATCTTTCGTATAGTCGTTATATTATTATTGTACTTTACGGGTGCAAAGTTACTGCGTCGCTATGCCAAATAGTGACATTGCTGGAAAAATAATTACCCCATGTTTCGAATGTTTATGATATGTTGTCGGTAGACGAATAGACAAGTAAACGAGCCGATATGCATTATTTGTCGGAATTGAGCAAGAAAGGTATGGATTATTTGTCGGAATTGAGCAAAAACAGTAGGGATTATTTGTCGGAATAAAGCAAAATCTTTATCTTTGTGCTTGATAATCAAGTACTTTTCGTTATGCAGGAATATATTCAGAGAAACATAGACGTAGAACTGTTGGAATGGAAGAATAATCCGATGAGGAAACCACTTCTGCTTAGAGGTGCCCGACAAGTAGGTAAATCGTCGGCAGTAAGACATTTTGGAAAAGAATTCAAGTATTTCGCTGAGGTAAACTTTGAACGTCACAAAGCCGTCAAGACATTTTTCCAGGGAGATATAGACATACGCTTGATTGCGCAAAAGATAGCAAAATATATCAATGTCCCAATAGAAGAGGGCGAAACTCTTCTGTTTCTTGACGAGATACAGGAGTGTCCGGAAGCCATCATGGCATTGCGCTTTTTCAAAGAAGACTACCCAGGGTTGCATGTCATTGCGGCTGGTTCCCTTCTGGAGTTCACGCTTCAAGAACTACCTACTTATGGCGTGGGACGCATACACACTTTGTTTATGTATCCTATGACGTTTGATGAGTTTCTGAAAGCGAATGATGAAAATGGACTGATAGACATGAAAGGGCAAGCTGACAGCCGACACCCTTTGGATGATGCTTTTCATGAAAAACTCGTAGAATATTTCCGTATATACCTTTTGGTTGGCGGAATGCCTGAGGCTGTGCTGGCATGGATCAAGACTCACGATTTCAACCAATGCAGCCGTGTTCAAGAGGATATTATTCTGACATACGATGACGACTTCAGCAAATACAAGAAAAGGGTCTCTCCCGATTTGCTGAGAACGACAATGCGTGGCATCTGCCATCAGCCAGGAGAGAAGATTACATTCAAACAAATCTCCGCAGACTACAGAAGTTCACAAATCAGAGAGGCTGTCCGGCTGCTGACGCTTGCCGGACTAACCACTCCTGTCGTCGCCACCTCTGGAAATGGTATTCCGCTTGATGCAGAGGCGAACGAAAAAAACATGAAGATTCTGTTTCTTGATTCGGGACTCCTTCTTACGGTTTTGCAGCTTGAAGGAAATCTTGCGCAGCATCTTATAGAGCAGATCATGACTGGCAATCCTCAAGAACTTGTCAACAAAGGTGGTTTGGTCGAGATGGTGGCTGGTCTTGAAATCTTGCGAAATAAACCATGCGTGCAGCGACAACGGATGTTCTATTGGGAGAAAAGTGGGAATAGCATTGCTGAAATAGACTATCTCGATATCTTTAATCTCAAAGTCACCCCGATAGAGATAAAGTCTGGCACGCAGGGTGGCATGAAGAGTCTATGGCTATTCATGAGAGAGAAAAATCTTACAGAGGCAATCCGCTGCTCATTCGAGAATTTCGGAGAATTCAGCTACACCGACTCTCAAGCTGACAATGCCGTGCGCCATATAACCATCGTTCCGCTATATGCATTGGAGAATCTGCAGAAGATGAAATATGGGAAGGTGTGGTTGCAAGAAACATTTTCAAACAAAAATATGTAAGTTGACAAGGATTATTCGTACAAATAATGTATCTTCGCAGAAATAAGGCATAAACAAGGCAAAATAGGAGGCGCAGATATGACAGACAAAAGATTCAGGAGATTGCCGGTAGGCATTCAGTCGTTCAAGGTTATCAGGGAGGAAAACTACCTCTACGTGGACAAGAGCGACATCGTATGGAACATGGTAAACTTGGGAGAAAAGTATAATTACTTGAGCCGCCCTCGTCGGTTCGGCAAGTCTGTGCTTGTCGATACGCTGGAGTCGTATCTTGAAGGAAGAAAAGACCTGTTTGAAGGACTTAAGATTATGCAGCTGGAGAAAGACTGGAAGCAGTATCCTGTCATACGTCTCGACATGAGCCGTGGAGGTGCCAACGAAGACACTCTGCGCTCTTACCTGAACCTGCGCTTCAAGGATTATGAGGAGAAATACAACATTACTCCAGATCCAACTGCCATGCTTGCCGATCGTTTCCACGCCATTATAGCCACGGCATATAAGCAAACCGGGCTGAGAGTAGCGGTCCTCATAGACGAATACGACTCTCCCTTGCAACATTCATGGAGAACACCCGATCATGAAAAATGTACTGGAGTATACCGTGAAGTTTTTGCCATACTAAAGGCGGACGACGAGTACGAACAATTCGTTTTCATTACCGGCATCACCAAGTTCACACAGATATCTCTCTTCTCTGTCCTCAACAATCTGACCAACATCAGCTTCATGCCAGAATACGCAGCCATCTGCGGCATTACCGAGGAGGAGATTGAAGAGAACTTTATGCCAGAACTCAAAAAGATGAGCGAAGCAAACGGTTGGTCTGTACAGGAAACCCACGACAGATTGAAAGCATATTACGACGGGTATCACTTCAGTCGTCGCAATATGGTGGATGTTTACAATCCATACAGCCTCGTCAATGCGCTGAAATCAAAAGAAATAATTAACTTCTGGGCTTCTTCTGGAGCAACATCCCTACTTCCAAAGTTTGTTGACAACATAGAACTTCGCCTCGGTAACTATGAGAATATCCGCATCATGCGAAACACCATAGAAATGTCAGACGTAACTGGAGGCGGTGCCGAACTATTTCTGTATCAGTCGGGCTATTTGACCATCAAGGACTGTGATGAGTTTGGCTATATCTTAGGATTCCCTAATGAAGAGGTAAAGCAAGCCCTCTACGAAATGGTTCTCCCTGCCCTGACCTTACGGGCAAAAAGTAATATCCAATCCATACAGGCCAATCTGTATGCCCAGTTGGGCACCGGGCAGATAGACGAAGCCATGAAATCTTTGAAAGCCCTCATCGCCGATGTTCCATACAGCAACAAGAAGCTTGCATCTATGGATATGGAGGAACGTTACCGCCTCATCATCAGCACCATACTCAATGCCATCGGCTTAGAGGTAGAGCACATGATTTCAACCGGCAGAATCGACATGACGGTGAAGACCTCACGCTACATCTATGTCATTGAACTGAAACTACATAACAACGGCGGTAAGGAAGCTGCTACCGAACAAATACTCAACCGTCAATATATGGAACCTTTCAAGGCCGACAAGCGCCAAGTCATAGGATTGGGCATTGAACTTGATGGAGAAGGAAAGGGACTCTTAGGCTGGAAGAGGGCGGAATGAATGCAAAAAAACATGGATTTTTTACCCAAATCGTTGTTATAGTGTTAGATTTGGGTAAATAATCGCCGTTTTTGGGTTAAAGGGCTTTAAGTATAGACTAAAACGGTATTACAGCAGAGCGATGTCCGCTTCGATGCTCTCTGGAGTAAAGCGGATGCCCTTCAGCGCCACCTTTTCAAACACCTTCTGCAGCTTGTCGATATCGCCAAGACGAAGTTTTACTATGTTGCCAGGCATCTGTTCTACAAAGCCTGCTTTCTCCGGCACAAGCTTCTTAGCATAAGAGATGGCTGGCGACACAAGCAGGTCGATACCCATCTTGCCGTCATACGACAAGAACAAGTCTGTGCCCTCAATCTTCTTTACAATAAGATTTATGCTTATAGACTTTGTAAAGCCCAGCACCTTTATCGGAACAGAGACCGACATCGTATCTCCATCCACATACCCCACATTCACAGTCTTGTGAAAATGATCAGCCACATAATCCTGCAGCTCAGCATAAGTAATTGATAGTTTCATATTATCTCGGTTATTTAGTTGTTTTGTTTACTTTTTTTGTTTTTTCCATAAGTTTCGGAAGAATTCTTTGCATCCCCCCTTGAGTAGATCAAACAATAACAATCCAGAAATACGAGTGTTCAAACTGCCACACTTTGGACATTTCACAGGAACCGATGCCGACGTACAATTCAACTCCATGTCAATTCCAATGAATTCATGTCCACAATCACTACATTTATATTTATATATTCCTCTATCCATCGTATGATACGATTTATGTGTTTTTAATGTTATATATATAGGTATGGCGCAGAAGCCATACCTATATACTCTTCGAGAATTAGTATATATTCTTATCAACAGTGTCGGCAGACTTAAAAACAGGAATTCCTGAAAATCCTGCCACGCCGCCTTAGATTGTCTAAGATTTTCATGTCTTTTTCGTTCATAATAGCCTCCATTTTAGATAAGCGATTTCATTTCCTGAATAATTTTCCATAATGTCCATGATAGTCACAAATATCTTCTATAGTAATGGTTGAAGCTGCAATATCCAGTCGCATAATACATCTGAAAGGATGCTTAAGCGTAACTGCATAGATACCACCTACAGGCAGATAATTTAGTCTATGGAAATGTCCAGGAAGTTCAAACAGCTGCTTCATGTTTACAATCTTACCCAACTGTTTTATCAGTTTAAAAAGCGAAGCTGCTATTTCCTTGCCAAACCGTTTCCTGCAAGTTGCCTCACTAACGAGGCAACCTGACAACTTCTTGTTCTTTTTGATTTTCATTGCATACCCTTTCTTGATTACTTCTTACCCCCAAAAGAAGGTTTTCCGCCAGTCATGACCACAATGAGATCCAACACTTTTTTGGCATAAGTTAGAAACGTATCTGCCTCATTTTGAGAAAGATTATTGTTTTTTTTCTTCATAAATATTTTTTTATTGTTATTATCTAGAGGGACTCATTTCTATAGATTTATCCCCTTTTTCAATTTTTATAGTATATTTCCTGTAGAGAGCGTAGGCCGCGAAACCAAGGATCATTGCCAATTCTCCAGCACTTATGGTTGCTGTACCAATAGTAAGTCCCATAGCTGTTGCTCCCATAACACTCCCTGCTAAAGAAGTGCCACCAGTAAACGGGGCAGCGGCTATACCGCCTGTCAAGGCTAAAGCTCCTAATCCAATTGCTGCCTTGGCTTTCTTTCTTTTTGAACGGATAGCTCTTGCAAATGTTTTGGCGTATGGACCTTCGATTCTTATTGAATCAGCCTTGTTCTTCAACGCCACCTCTAACTCTTGTTTGTTTCTTACGGTAACCATATTAGTCGTTATTTTGATTGTTAGTAAAATCTGAATTGATATCAGGGCAAGTGGATGTCGTGTGATTCTCCGCCCTTTTCGCTTTGTTGCGTTCGGATATCTCTCTTGACAACTTTCTCCAATAGTTTTCCTGTTTCGGGTTCTTCTCTTTATCCTCTGCCAGATGGTTTTGCGCGAATGCGATAATTGTGATTCTGCGTTTGAATGGCATGTCGTTTAGCGACTGTACACTCCATTTTAAATCCGTATCCTTGTCGATATAGGTGGAAACACAATCGTTGAACCCTGACAATTCCTGCATCATGAGTTCTTCGTCTTGTCTGTACGATAGTATCACGATGAAGTATGCAGGCTTGCAGCCCGTCTTCTTTATCTCGTCGAAAGCGATTTCTGACAGTTCTCCTATGCTTTTGTCGTCTTCCGCCTTTACGGCAATTATCGGTTTTCTGCCGATGGATACCTTTTCAAAGTCGGCTTTGCCAAGCTTGATGACCCAATCGCCTTGAGCTGTGTCTTCAAGAAACATATTTGTGATTTCTTGTTCTTTCTGGATTATTTGTATCATAATCTTTTGTTTTTATTTGTTGATTACCTTCGGAAACCATTTGGTATAAATACAGGTAGGCTTCCAACTACCCTTTTAGTTCCTTGCTGGTTGTGGAAAAGACCCGGGGGAAACTATCAAGATAGTAGGCAGCCTAATATCATTATGTATCTGACTTACAAACTAATCTTCTTCAGTATCGCCCCTAATCAAATTTCCACATTTGCAAGGTGTGAAGAGTCTCATTTGCTATTGATTTATTTGTTATGTCATGATTTCTTTGTTCTTTTATTATTGTTATTTACTTAAAGTGAAACTCTCATGTGGATATTGCTGTCCTATTAGAGTCGTCACTTTGTTCTTTCTTTCTGGTGCAAAAGTATAAAGAATAAAATAAGCGTGGCAAATCCCAAAAAACTTGCCACGCTTATTTTATCCGAATATCTTATTAATTGTTGATATTCAATTACATACGATTAGATTCTACTTGCTTCTTTTCTAAAAGGAATTCAAAATCTGCCTTTTTCTTTGAATTGAGGCATAATTCGATTATTTTGACCTGATTCTTCAAGCCTTTTTCCTCTAAGTCTGCTTCGGTCTTAGAACAAGACACTTTAGTAACATACGAATGATCGAAGATACTCTTTATGACATCCTCTCTCTTTCCTTTATATTCACTCAAGGCCTTATCATCATATACTCCACGACAGAAAAGATTGTAGCATGCCTTAGGACCAAAGCTTTTCTTATAGGCTATCGTTTTGTTGGGTTCTATTGACAGCAAACCGCTTCTATATGCAAAATATATGACCATTGTCAGACGATTTATAGTTCTGTCATCTGCTTCTATCTTTTCTTTTACCAGTTGCTTGATTTGTTTCTCCATAGCAGCCTTCTGGTTTCCCGTCACGGTATCCTTACGCTCCAATTCAATTTTGTCAGAACTGCTGTCATTAAGTTTTAAGGGAAGTAGACTATTCAGTCTGCTGTTATATATGCGATGCTCTTTATCCTCGATTATAACTTGGTTGTTGTCTATAGACTTGTTGAACAGCTTTATATATAGGAAGGCATCATGTCCTATTGCCATCGATTTTATGGTGTGCAGCCTGTTCGACGCTTTAAGAATCTCAAGGTATCTGTTATCATTTTCCTGACTGCATTTCATCATTATCATAGAAAAGCCCTCTTTCTCATACTTCCCCTCAAAGAGGTGTTTGAAGAAAGCCTCTGAAGCAGGATGTTCCTCGTCTAAATAGATGATAAAGCCTTGTGCCACAACGCTTTCTTCAATATACATTTTGCTGCGGAGCCCATCGAAAGAAAGCCCCGTCAGTGCCAACAGATCCTTCTCCTCATATTTCTTCAAGGAATAATGGGAGCAGTCTTGCGGATAAACGCCAACAAGAGGACGCACCTGCATCTTGACCTTCGGCTGTAGCAGCACATTGGAATATACGATGTCCTTTTCCTTATAATGCAGAATCTTATAAGGCACATTCTCCAAGACTGCTGCAATACCCAGATGCTCCTGTATCCGACGAACCAGACAGTCAAGCACATCCGGATTCCAGACAAAACCCTCAACAAGCTCCAGCATATTCTTCAAGTCATCTGCACGGACAGACAGTTGGGTCAGCAAAGTCAAGTCTTCTTCAGTTTTGAACATACTCCACCTCAGTAGTCTCAAGACGATTTGCTCTGTCGAGAAACCAGCCAATCGTCCATACTTCTGTTCCATAGTGTTTATCAGCTGCTCGATTGACGTTTCTGACGTTTGTGAATCCTTTTCCTGATACACAAATCTGAACATGCTCCTTGTCGGGATACCTAAATCATCAATCAGCTGCAGACTTCTCCCCACAGGAAATTTCCCTTCTTTTATCTTCCGAAGCAGAAGGTTCTTTATTTCCTTATGCCATACTATAACGAGCTTGGGCTTCAGGTCGTGCAGAACATCCAAAAAAGCACAGAAGTCTTCATCCTCCCTTACCGCCAATGCTTCTTTAACGCCATACATACTCGTATGGGTAAGACTCATTTTCGTGAAATGCTGTATATAATTATAGAACGCAAGATTATTCCAATACATTTTCTGCTCCTCTGGTTCCATACAGTCTTGTGTTCCGGTTATATAGAGAAGGAATTCCTTGAAAGACTCATAACCCATAAAACCACTAAAATAGCAATTGAAGGCTTCGTAAGTGGTATACCGCAAGTCATACCCTGTCGTATCATCCACTTCACTGACTGCCCATTGGCATATTTTGTCATACTTCCTGCTGTTGCTGTTCAGAACACAGTCTGCATAATGCTCACACACCTCTTGCTTACACCAGTGATTGATGCCAACAACCAAAGTCCCTCCTTCTCTCCATTCCTCGGTTATCCGCGGATTGAAAAGATACTTCGTCTTTTTATGCCCTCTCCCCATACATCTTTTCAGCAATGTATTATAGAAGCTCGATGACTGACTGTCTATATATTTCTTTGCCTGTTCATCCATCTGTGGTTTCTTTGACTAGTACGACGTAGGGTCGATGAAAAATAAGTGACCTGTTTTTATTTCCTAACGAATACTATTGCTGTTTTAAATTTTTAAATATCAAAAGCTTGTAAGTATTAATCGCTATAGTCACCGAGAACAAAGTTACTGATTTTTTCCGTATTGCAGATTACTTCAACAATGTTTTTTTAGACAATCTGTCATACAGCGTCGCAACAGGTGAACGGCAATGCTCCTACCAGTTCAGGCTTTTCGAGCCAGTTAAAATCTGCAAATACCAATACCCGTTCCATTTTTGTCATTGCCTTAATATTAATCATAATATGCAAATATGGGCTAGTTACTTCATTATAAGATGGGTTACGTGGACTTTTTATAATTAAGGCTATATCAGCTATCTGCCATAAGTTGATTAATTAGTGTCTGATGAATTAATTCACAGTCACTATTTATATATTCCTCTATCCATCGTATGATACGATTTATGTGTTATTAATGTTATATATATAGGTATGGCGCAGACGCCATACCTACCTTCTATTATTCCTGTATTTTATTTTGTTATTTCTCCAGTTGTTGCATCCTTGAAATTATTCTCCTTGAATGCTTTGTTCATGTTCTCAATCTGTTTCTTGCAGGATTTGGAAATGCTTATAGTCTTGCTTGCGATATCCTTCAAAAGTCGCTCATCAAGAGTCGTACCTTTATTCTCCAAACTGTCTATAAAGCACTTCTCCACTGCTTCGTTCACCACCGACTCAATGTCTGCACCGTTAAAGCCGTCGGTTATCTGACTGACAGAATTCAATGCCGTTTCGTCAAGGCTTTTCTTCTTTTTACCAATATGGATTTTGAAGATAGCCTTTCGCTCTTCCTTATTCGGCAAGTTAACACAGAATATCTCGTCAAAGCGTCCTTTACGCTTCAGTTCTGGAGGCAGATTGTCTGCATTGTTGGCTGTAGCAATAACATAAACGCTACTCTGCTTCTCCTGCATCCATGAGAGGAAATACCCGAACATACGTGTCATAATGTCGTTGTTGCCACCGACACCCGAAAAGGCTTTCTCTATCTCGTCAATCCAGAGAACGCAAGGTGCAGCAGCCTCAGCAATCTTTATAGCCTTACGTAAGTTGCCTTCACTCTCGCCAACATACTTTCCCATCATACTGCCCATGTCAAGTTTCAACAAAGGTGTGTTAAACAATGCTGCTGATGCCTTTGCACAAAGTGATTTTCCACAGCCAGGCATACCAACAATAAAGACACCTTTAGGTATTGACACACCAAATTCCTGAGCCTTTGGCAAGTCTGTAATCACCCTTGACTTATTCTTCAGGTAATCCTTTAGAGCTTTCATGCCTCCTATGCTATCCAGAGACGCAGGAGTGTCAATCAGTTCCAACAACCCGGATTTTTTTACCATCGATTTCTTCTGCTGAAGAATCATCTCCGTATCCTCTGCACTCAACGAGCCGTTGCTGCTCATCGCCATATCAAGCATTCGGTCAATCTCAAAGCTTGTCATTCCTTTCAAAGACGGCATTAGCTTCTTCCTGTCCTCATCTTTGAAATTGTCGTAGCAGTTCACCTCTATATGCTCGTCTATGAGCTGATTGATTTCCTCTTCTTCTGGGAATGGAATATCCAAATAAGATACATACTTCTCCAATTCTTGTGGCACATTTAGAATAGAGGAGACTATAATGACGGTTGTATTATATTCCCTGTCATACAACTTTCGTTGGGCTATCAACTGAAGCAAAGTCTTGATTGCCGGCTCTTCTATAAAATCTTGAATATCCTTCAACACCAAGAACTTTTCCTTGAGATTAGATTCAACAGTATACTTCTCCTTCAAGAAAAACTCCAGCGTGTCATTATCTCCCAATCCTTGACTTTCCTTTGTCTTGAAGTTGGTAGTACCAGTTGCAGGATTCCATTCAAACACCTTGCTATTGCCAACAATCTCCTTTATTATTTCATCTATACGGACAAAATCATAATCGTTGATATAGATAATAGGTGTATTGACATCTATCATCTTCTGAAAATCAGATATAATCTTCTTGTTCATATCGCAAGGTTTTAATATTTAAACAAATGGTCAACGATGAAGCCCAACTGATTAGAAAAAGATGACTTAGCAAAAGCGAAACCATCTATCCGATTGTCTATAGGACGATGAATCATATATTGTGCTAATGGGTAATGATAATCTTCTGCTAACTTCACAAACAAACCAGATTTTTCTTTACCATAATAGTAACGTACTAAGTCTAGGACAAACTTACGTTCCTTGAAAAACACATCCGATTCATCAAGGTCATCATATTTAACTTCTGCTTCAGCTCTAGTAGCTTTCCAATCAAGCATTACAGAAGTACTCCATAATGAGGTAAATTCCTGTAGTAATTTCTTGACATCTCGAACTATTTCCTCATCATAAGCTGTTTTTTTCGTTATAAAGCCTATTTTTTCAGATTTCCATCTACAAATTAAATTATCTATTTTTTCTTTTGCTTCAGGAGTCAACATAGCCAACTTTCGAGCCACGTCAAATTTATTAGATTTCACAAAGTCTATAGCCTCTTGATTGTGAAGTTCTGCAGCCTTTTCTATCAGTTCTTTGCCACGCACGAGGTCTTTGTCGAAGTTACTTCCATCACTTTTTGTAAATCCATCAAATGCAAGTTTTCCTTGTTCAAACAAGAATTCTGGGTCTTTTTCATTTTCGAATTTACTGAATACATCCCACCATTCACCATCAGAAAACTCATTTGCATACTGCTTAAATATAAACTTGGCACCTTCATATTGGCTAAGCAAGTACTTACGTAAAGAATCATAATTCTTGGACGTTCTTTTTTCGCAATCATGCCAATACCCAAACAGAGAGTAGATATCATGAATTTGAGAATTATCGAATCGTTCTTTCAAGAATAGTTTAAGCACATAAAAATATGCATGTTCATCAAGTTCTTCATTTATTAAAGACTCTACAGAATGTGCTAATTCAGTTTCTCCCAACTGTCTCAACCATCTCGATAGGCGATTATCCTTTATCAATGGCCACAAATCTTGTACGTTGAGGTTCTGACGCAAAGAATCAAGCGAGAAGTGTTCCTCCCCGCCTGATTTTATTCTTATTCTTATCGGTTTGGCTTTAGCTATTATGCGCATAATATTATAATTCCAACCAAGAAATCAGTTTCTTACGTGCTTTATCTAAACCTTTAGCAACAGAACGTACTACCGTTTTTGCACCTTCTGCTACATAGTTCAATCCTTTTCGTACTGCCGCTTTTGCAGCAGTTACGATAAACTTCTCTGCATTCTTTATAACTGGAACGAATACCGAAGCAGGAGGATATACCTTTGCTATTACATCACAAACACGGTTCAATACTACCGGTACTCCACGCTCTATAACTCTATCAGCTACAGTTATAACACGAGCCACCGTAGCATCAATCAATTTGTCTGCAACTTCAATAGCATCCAAATCCTCATTGGCAAGCTTATACGAAAGCTTTACACGGTTCAGACCTTCGTCTACTGCACTCGCAATAGCAATCGGACTCTTGTCTTCAATAGAAAAAGGTAATGTTCCTTGCTCATTAGCTATTATAATTGCAGTTGCAAATACCTTTTTCAACTTAGCCTCAGAAGCATCGCCTACGGGAGAGTCCAAGAATTGCTGAACCTCCTTGAACTCTTTAAGGCTTTCTACTTCTTCTTGTTCTAATTTGCGGCCAGACAACAATGACTGGAGAGCTGAATACTTGCGACTTTCACCTTCAACATGAGAAACAAACTCATTACGACCTTCATCTTCGTTATATGCAATAAACTTCATAATCTTAGTCCTCCTCTTCGTTTAAGGTTTCATTATTCACATTCTCACCAGCATCAGAAATGGCAGAGACGATTTCTGCCTTCTCTTGCTCGTCGCGTCCCTCCAATATTCTGTCCATCTCTTCAAGCATCCATTGCTTGCGAGACTTGCCTTCATCCTTAGCCTTTTGCAGTGCAGCCATTTTCTCTGCAAAGCCATCAATATACTCGTTAGTCTCAGAGAGTAATGCCATGCTTTCCTCCGAAACTCCCATTTTCTCACACTCACCCTTAACCAGCACATCAATATCCTGGTCAGGATTATTTTCTAATTGTTCCAACATTGAAGTCAGAACCTCGTCGAAATTCTTTGCCATATTAATTCTTTACAAGATTAAGTTTAGAAATTAGACTGCTTGAGGTAATATTTTCAATTATCATAAGGAACAAGTTTTTTACTACCATTCCGTTCTTCCTATTTTATTATATTTAGGATTCATTTCTGATATTAAATATTCTTCAAGAGAAAGACAAGCATAGGGTTCTTCTTGGCTACAAGAATAACATTGAACATAGGAAATATCATCAACACGTTTATCCTTTAAGATACATTTACCATTTTCCCCATATCCAAAATAATGATCAAGCCTTGCCCCCATTTGACTTGCTTTTCCTATATACACAATGGTCTTATTTGAATCTAAGAAAATATAGATTCCTGCAGAATCAGGATTTGGCCAAGGTTGCGGCCAACCATATTCTTCTTCTTTAGGATATAAAGCATAAATTACTGTCGGTGTAAAACGCACACAAAACCTATCTTCATACCATTTTATTGCATTTTGTAGACAATATAATCCTTTCATCATATTGTTCTTATATTTTTAATTTGCACTATATTCTACCGAAGCAAAGACCATACTATCCTCACGCAAATGCTTCATCAAGCGGTTTGCTTGTGGCTTGAATGTTATATATGTTAATCCCCCAGACAACCCTGCTCCTAAAAATGGAACCACCTTAGCTGCTCCCTTTGCAAAACTGTCTTTTGTTACCTTTATACCTAACCATTTTGCAATCTGCTTAATAATAGGGTACCAAACAGTCTTGGTCAAAGTCATACGAGGTATACGCTTAACAACTTGCTCCGCTAAAGCCTTTGTCATTTTAGACAATGTTTGATTGGCTAATGAAACACCAAACATGACACCTACAAAAACAGTCAATACATTGATAGCATTATCTGTCAGATTCCCATTTTCATCCAATAAAGAAGGATATCCATATATGTAGGCTAATTTCTGAGCAACTTTTAATACGTGGTAATAGTATTGTGCTGTGTCTGCTGGTAGAGTTCCTAACATAGCAAACCCACCAGGAATTCCAACTGCAGCAGATATAGAAGTAACCTTTATCGTATGATTCTTGATGCAAGCTTTTGCAATAGCATCAAGCATAGCGATGTCCAAATGCTTAACTGGATTTTCTTGTATACACAAACTTATAGTGTTTTGGTCAATATGACGGTTAGATAGTTCTTCTTGTAAAAAGGAAGATCTATTCACCTTTATCCCAGGAACAGCCATAGCTGCAATCATTACCTGGTTCCATTTATTAGATCCATTATCCATTATTCTTTTGGTTTTAGTCTAACTTCCTAAATTCAAAATCATTTTGGTTGCAGCATGCTTTTTTGTAGTCGAAGGCGTAGATGCGCATGTAGACTTCTTGGAGCTCTTTGGCGCCGTTGTAGAATGGGGTGGTGGTGTGCTGCTGAGTGGTTACCGTCACTACCATATCGGGGGTTAGTACGGTGCCGTTGGAACGCTTGATGCGCTTCGGCCTTACTTGAAAAACTTTACTCATAGGCTGTAAGTTTTAAGTTGTTTGACGTATCGATGTTGTGGGACAAGGTACGATATTATAAATATGTGCAAAGATAATCAGATGCCTTGACCCGTACAAGTTCATAATGGTTCATAGAGGGGGAAAAGAAAAGCGTAGACTCCTTCTCTCGATATTCCCTTGTAAGTTAGGCTCTGGTAAAACCCGTAGAAAAGAGGATATGAAAGAGGAGCCTACACCATATCATGGTGCAGACTCGCTCAAACAAATTCCAGTTCTTTTCTACTTCAGTTCAAATTTACCAGATTTCAACTTACAGAACCGTCACGGTGCACACAAGTTATATTGGTACACCCTTATTTGCTTGCTCGCGTCCACAAGATTTCTTGCGTCATTTCCGGGGCTGCCAGCTTCAGGATTTTGAGCCTAACGCTGTTGCTGCCCTTCCATTTGCAAATGTAGTAAAAGTTTCGGATAATCCTCATCTTTCCATTGAAAAATCTTGGTCGGCTCCTCTTTTTCTGGTTTCCGGTACTCTTGTCGCTGCGTGATGAGTCTCATTTTGTCACTGATGTAGTCGAAGCCATTGACTATCGTATTGGCAGGGGAGGGGATGTGGGCTATGATGCCGGCAACGGTCTTGTGGTAGCGGGAGTACATGATGTCGGCTCGTGGCCATCCTTTGTCATGTCCGATTTCGAAGTAGCATACGTTTGTGATTGCTGTCATGATAAAGAGACAGAAGAATTTTATCACTTTGGTAAGTATCTTGCGTAATATGGGTTTTATTGTCATGGTGGTGTTGTTTGGTGTCGCGACGGCAAAGGTATAGGTTATGAGTGCCAAAAGATGACATAGCTGGAGGAAAAATGATGGGCGGATAGAAATAATATTGATTTTCAGTGACAGATATGAGTAAAAGATGCACATACATGCTGATTTTCAGTAAAAACAGGAATTTCTCAAAAAAACTGTCAGATTGTCTGGTTTTTCGCCGTAATATCCTGATAAGCAGGTAGTTGACTGTCTGGCAATTGTCAGGCTATTGTCTGGATGGTTGGCTGATGAAAGGGAAAGCCATAGGCAGCAAGCAGTTATAAAATATTACATTGAATGGCCTAATGACCGTTTGGTGTTAACTTATTGGGCAGACGTCCGACAGCAAATCTGCCCATCCGGGGTAAGCAGCGTGCCCACTTTGGGTAAGCACGTTGCCCAACATGGGCAAGCACGTTGCCCCACTTGGGCATGGTAGCTGCACGGATGTTGCCCATTTGTCCCCGATATGGCAAACTCCGTTTGGGCTTAAGCAGAATCCTGCTTGTCCACTTGTTTGAGACGAACCAAGACTATCTGTCCCTCCCCTTCAGGGGAGGTTAGGTGGGGGCTGAAGATCAGTTGCAGAGTAACTTGTTCCTTCCCTTGGGGAAGGTCAGGATGGGTTATCCTTCGGGGGAGGCTAGGTGGGGGCTGATGTCGATATGCAGAGTAAAGTAACAAAACCGATATCCGAGAGTCACGGATTAGTCAGCACTCCTTAAAAGTCAAATTCCATTCAAGCCCTAATGATTGATAGGGGTTAAAAAGAATTAAGATGGAGAGGAAATGTGGGTGGGAGAGGCTCTCTTTGTAAATTATTGGGTATATTTGCAGTTCGTATTGTGGCGGACGGTGAGTGGCGACACGAGTCCGGGCGCTGCTGACGGAAAGACATAACGATATTCAAACTATATAATGAGCGACAGCGAGAATATAAAGCAGGAGAACAAGAGCGGGGGAATGGTGCTGCGCACCGAAGGCCTCGTGAAGCAGTATGGCAAGCGCACGGTGGTCAACGACGTGTCGATAAGCGTGAAGCAGGGCGAGATCGTGGGACTGCTCGGTCCGAACGGTGCCGGCAAGACCACCTCATTCTATATGACCACCGGACTCATCGTGCCCAATGCCGGTCATATCTAT
>OJMO01000669.1_pt1 | contig 23703 bp, 23 predicted proteins | sample 1597241 | NCBI WGS metagenome assembly OJMO01 (sample SAMEA2452129, study PRJEB22498) | human gut metagenome | biome: human feces; feature: human gut; material: feces | place: Australia | collected 2012 | reverse complement strand
TATATAAATTGATATTTATATTAATATAACAAAAAAAGCATCTTTATTCTTAAAACCTGAATAAAGGTGCTTACCGCAAAAACGTGGCAAGCATCAAGTCCCTAGAAGACTTTTTGCTTCTCACTAAATTAATAATATCATAGATTTTACATAAATACAATTTTTTCTTAATAGATCAATCAAGAAATATATAATAAAAATGTAAATAAAAAGGTACTTTAATAAAAGGCCTTTTTTTGGTATAATTTAACTGTTTGGAAGTGATAGAATGAATTTACCTGATTTAAAAGAAGCAAGAAAAAGAACTGATAAAAAAGTTGACTATTTAGAAAATGATAATAATATAAAAAAAATATTTGAAAATAAAAAGTATTTTTTAAAAACATATGGTTGCCAGATGAATGTGCATGACTCAGAAGAAATAAGAAAATATTTAGAAATGTTAGGATTTACTTCAACAGATAAGTTAGAAGATTCTGAAATTGTCGTATTAAACACTTGTGCTATACGTGAAAATGCTCATGATAAAGTATTTGGATATCTTGGACGTTGTAAACATTTAAAAAAAGAAAAACCGGGCTTAATTGTAGCTATTGGTGGTTGCATGAGCCAAGAAGAAAATGTTGTAAATGAAATAAAAAATAAACATCCTTATGTTGATATAGTTTTTGGAACACATAATATTAATGAATTGCCTAAGCTTATACTAAATGCTAAAGGTAAACTTGATATAGAAGTATATTCTAATGAAGGAAATGTATTTGAAAATGTCATTTATTCAAGAGATTCTAAAATTAAAGCTTGGGTAAATATTATGTATGGATGTGATAAATTTTGTACTTATTGTATAGTTCCATATACTCGTGGTAAACAAAGAAGTAGAAAAATGGATAAAATACTAGAAGAAGTAATTGACTTGAAAAATAATGGATATAAAGAAATAACATTATTGGGGCAAAATGTAAATGCTTATGGTAAAGATTTAGAAGAAAATTATGATTTTGCTACTTTACTAGAAAATGTAGCTAAAACAAATATTGAAAGAGTTAGGTTTGTAACTTCTCATCCTTGGGATTTTACTGATGAAATGATAGATATTATTGCTAAATATGAAAATATTATGCCTTATATCCATTTACCTTTACAATCAGGATCTTCTAAAATATTAAAACTTATGGGTAGACGTTATACTAAAGAAGAATATTTAGAGCTTTATAACAAGATAAAATCTAAAATAAAAGATGTCGCAATTACTACTGATATAATAGTAGGGTTTCCTAATGAAACAGAAGAAGACTTTAATGAAACATTAGATGTTGTAGAAAAATGTAAATTTGATGGAGCATATACATTTATTTATTCTAAAAGGGAAGGAACACCTGCAAGTCTTATTAAAGATTCAATCGATTTAAAAACTAAAGAAGAAAGACTTTACAAATTAAATGAACTTATAAATAAGTATAGTAAAGAAGCTAATGAAAAATATATAGATAAAAATGTTAAAGTTTTAGTTGAAGGAATTAGCGAAAAAGATTCTACCAAATTATTTGGATATACTGATACAATGAAATTAGTTAATATAACTGGTGATAAGTCTAATATTGGAAAAATTGTAAATGTTAAAATAACTGATGCTAAAAGTTTTAGTTTAGATGGGGAAATATGTAATGGATAAAAAGATATTTGTAATTAATGGAACGGGTGGAAGTGGTAAAGATACTTTTGTAAATTTTATTTCAAAGTATGCAAAAGTATTTAATGTTTCATCAGTAGATAAAGTAAAAGAAATAGCTGCTTATTGTGGTTGGAATGGTAAAAAAGAAGAAAAAGATCGTAAATTTTTATCTGACTTAAAAGCCTTACTAACAAATTATAATGATTTTCCATTTCATGATATTATGAAAAAAGTTGATTATTTCTATCAAAGTAATGATGAAATAATGTTTATTCATATAAGAGAACCAGAAGAAATATTAAAAGTAGTTGAAGCTAGCGGAGCTAAAACAATTTTAATAAAAAGAAAAAATCTAAATAATATTAATTCAAATACGTCTGATATGAATGTAGATAACTATAATTATGATTATTATATAAATAATGATAGTACTCTAGAAGATTTTGAAGAAAAAGCAAAAGAGTTTTTAGAAAATATTAAAACTAAAAAATTATAAAGTGGTGATAAAAATGACGACAAAAGAATTTGACTATAATTTACCAGAGGAATTAATTGCTCAAACACCAATTAAAAATAGAAGTGAATCTAAACTTATGATTTTAGATAAGAAAACTGGTAAAACGAAAGATGAAGTATTTAAGAACATTATAAATTATTTAAATAAAGGTGATGTATTAGTACTTAATGATACTAAAGTTATTCCGGCAAGACTTATTGGTGAGAAAGAAGATACAAAAGCAGTAATAGAATTGTTACTTCTTAAAGACCTTGGTGATAATACATGGGAATGTCTTGCTAAACCTCAAAAAAGATTACATGAAGATACCATTATAACTTTTGGAGATGGTAAACTTAAAGCTAAAGTAGTAAAAAAATTAAATGATGGCATAACTCATGTACAATTAGTTTATAATGGAATTTTAATGGAAATTTTAGAAGAACTTGGAACAATGCCGCTTCCACCATATATTCACGAGAAGTTAGAAGATCAATCAAGATATCAAACTGTTTATGCTAAAAATATTGGATCTGCAGCAGCACCAACGGCTGGTCTTCATTTTACAAAAGAATTACTTCAAGAAATTGAAAATAAAGGTATAATTATAAAATATGTAACTCTTCATGTAGGTCTTGGTACTTTTAGACCAGTAGAAGTAGAAGATGTAGAAAAACATCACATGCATACAGAATTTTATATAATGAATAAAGATACTGCTGATACTTTAAATCTTGCCAAAAAAGAGGGAAGAAAAATATATGCTGTTGGTACGACATCAACTAGAACATTAGAAACAATAATGACTAAATATAGTACTTTTAAAGAGTGTAGTGGAAATACTGATATCTTTATATATCCTGGGTACGAATTTAAAGCAATTGATGGCTTAATTACAAATTTTCATTTACCAAAATCAACATTATTAATGCTTGTTAGTGCACTATCTAGTAAAGAAATAATGCTTAATGCTTACAGTGAAGCTATTAAGAAAAAATATCATTTTTTCTCATTTGGAGATGCAATGTTTATAAAATGACAAAAGATGCTATATTAAAAATATTCTATGAAGAAATTGTGCCACAAGCTGCAAAAGGAAAGATTGAAATTGATGCTGAATCTAATAATAATTTAGACATTATTTCACTTTCAATTTGTTTTAATACGAAAATTGTAAATGAAAATAAGGAATTTTATGAGAATGATGAAGTTCCTCCTCTTCTTATAAAAAGCAAAGAAAAATTTGATGAATATTTGTATAATTATATAAATATTTTTAATAGTTATTTAAATGACTTAAATGATGAAAAGATTGATAGATTATATCCTGAAAATTCACGTGAAAATTATAAATATTTGTTAGCTCTTACTTTTTTTAATGCAAGCCCTATGGATTTTAATGATCCTGTTGAATATTTAAAAAAGAGAACTAATTTTATATTGGATAAAACATTTGAAAAATATAGAGATTATGAAACCATATGTAATGTTGAAGAATGGAATTCAATTATAGAGTGTAAAATGATTAATAATTATCCTTCTTTAGAAACTCCTCATTCACTATCTTTTAGAATAAATAGCAATGGTAATATATTTGAACTTCCTAAAGTTGTATATGGAATATCTGATAACATAGCATATATTTATGCAGTTCAAAATAAAAAAAGAAAGGATTTAGATGTTTATCAAAAAAAGATTAACAGAAGTTTATATACTTTTAATAAAGGTATAATTGATAGTGAAGAATATTATAAATACAAAAATAGTGATTATTATCCTGAAAATATAAGTGATGTTTCTATGAGTAGTTTACTTTCTATAACATTACTAATAAAATTATTACAAGAAAATAATATTACAAAAATAACAGTAGTTCCATATTTACCTTTAAGATATTTTGAAAAAGTAATATCTGCTGAAAGGTTTTTAGGATTATTAGAATCAAGTTATGGGAAAGAAAAAGTAGAAGCTAAGAAAAAAGAATTGAATATTAAACGAGACTTTAATCAAAATAATATGACTGATAAAATGATTAGATCTTTTAGAAGAGTTATATACCAATTAAATAATGGCAAAATTATAATGCCATATGAAGTATCAGATTCAATGCATATAGAGATATTAGATAATTTAAAATTTGATGACAACTTATTAAATAAAATATATTTTGATACTTTTGATACAAAGAATGATGCAAGAAAAAAATGACATTAAAGTGTCATTTTTTAATGCTTTTTACTAGCAAATATATCTTCTACTATATTAAATTTATTATTATAAGCTTTTTCTATTATTAAAAATCTTTTATCAAAAGTATATCCTGTAGTTTCCTCAAATCTTTCTTTTATTCTATCCATAGTTGATTCTTCATAAAAAATATTAATCAAATCTAGGTTTTTATCAATTATAAATATAAGAAATAAAAATGCATGATCATTACTTTTAAAATGATTATTATTTAAAAAGTAGTATAAATTAAATAGTTTAATTTGTATTGGTAAATCAGCAGTTTTATTAAGCCAGGTATCTGCTTCTATTAAAATATTATCAACATCTTCTAAAGTAATATTTTTAAAGTTAGCAAAGGGATGAGTTTTAAAAAATATTTTTTTCTCATTATTACTTTTATCTTTAAATTCTTGTAGTTTGCTTATACTATATATATTCATATTTTTCCTCCAACAACTTTTAATTTAGGCTTATATTTTAATTTAAATTACAAGTAGAGTCAATAGAAATTTTATGATATAATCAAAATGTAAGGTGATTTAAATGAAGTTAGAATATAAATTATTAAAAACAGAAAAGAATACTCAAGCAAGGCTTGGTGAAATTAGATATAATGGTAAAGTCTATGAAACACCAATGTTTATGCCTGTTGGTACTCAAGCAACTGTAAAAACACTGTCTCCAGAAGAAGTTAAAACATGTGGGGCAGGTATAACGCTTGCAAATACTTATCATTTATGGTTAAGACCAGGTGATGAGATAGTAAAAAAAGCTGGTGGCCTACATAAATTTATGAATTATGACGGCCCAATATTAACTGATTCAGGAGGATTTCAAGTTTTTTCTTTAGCCAAACCAAAAGATATAATGGAAGAGGGAGTTAAGTTTAAAAATCACTTAAATGGGGATAATCTATTATTAACTCCTGAAAAATCAATTAAAATTCAAGAAAATTTAGGCAGTGATATAGTGATGAGTTTTGATGAATGTATTGGTTATCCAAAAGAATATGATTATGTTAAAAATAGTGTAGAAAGAACACTTAGATGGGCTAAAAGAGGAAAAGATGTATTTAAAGGAGAAAATCAGATTTTATTTGGAATAGTACAAGGTGGAGATTACGAGGATCTAAGAAAACACTGCGCTATAGAATTAACTAAAATGAATTTTGATGGCTATTCTATCGGTGGAACAAGTGTTGGAGAAGATAAACCTACAATGTATGAAATGGTTGAATATTCTACTAAATACTTACCAACTGATAAAATTCGATATTTGATGGGTGTAGGTGACCCAATAGATATAGTAGAAAATGTCATAAGAGGAATAGATATTTTTGATTGTGTTTCTCCAACAAGACTTGCAAGACATGGTCATGCTTTAACAAAATATGGCAAAATCAATATTAAAAATGCTAAATATAAAGAAGATTTTACAACTTTAGAAAATGGTTGTGATTGTTATACTTGTAAAAATTATACAAAATCTTATATAAGACATTTAATAACTGCTAATGAAACATTTGGAGCAAGACTTTTATCAATTCATAATATTCGTTATTTAATAAGACTTACAGAAGAAATTAGAGAAGCTATAAAAAATGATAAAATGTTAGAATTTAGAGAAGAATTTATAAAAAATTATTATGGAGAAAAACATGAATAGAAATAAGGTAATAATATATCTTACAATAATATCAATATTACTAATAATATCTATTCCGACTGTTTACAATATTATAAAAAAACATAATGATAGATTAATTATGGTTACAGAAAAAAGAATAGAGGAAGCAGCTAAAGATTGTTACTTAAAAGATATATGTAAAGATAATAAAATAACATTAAAAGTACTTTATGATAATAAATATCTAGAGAAAGAAAGTAATCCTATAACCAAAGAATATTATAATGAAGAAAGTTACGTTTTAGTAAAAAATGATACTTATACTTTCAAGGAGATAAGAAATGATTAAGGGTTTAAACTTTATAGAAAGAAATCTAGATGGGTACATAGATTTAGATAGTTATTTACTAGAAAAATATGGTAGTGTTATGATAAAAAATAATTCTGATATTAAACGAGATTCTAATATAATTATGATTACAATTAATAATGATATTTACTATTTTAAACCATGTTCAAATGAAGAAATTTTTAAAGAAATGTTAGCTGATAAAATGTTGGAATACCTCGGTATTGAGCATGCATGTTATGATCTTGCTTGTATAAATGGTGAGTATGGTGTCATTTCCCAAAACTTTAAAGATTCAAATTACAACTATATATCTGGTGATGACCTTATTTATGAATATTATAATGATAATAACTTAGAGAAAAAAGAATTTAATTTTGATAAATTTAATAATTTGATAGATATATGGAATTTATTAGAAATTAGATATAATTATTATCCTAATAAAGAAGTTATAGTAAAAAATATAATGTATAATTTGAACGAAAAATTTATGTTTGACATTATTACTTGTCAGTGGGATGGTGCTTCATATAATTGGATGATTGCAGAAAATAGCACATATGCAAAATTAGCTCCAGTTTACGATAATCAAAAAATGCTTGATGGTCTAGATTATGATAAAAATAAAAATTTAAATATTAAAGTCGATGAATTTAATCCAACTCGAACTGAATATGATAACTTAGTAGAACTAAAAAAATATTTAAATTATTCATCAGAAGAATTTGTTCAAATATTTAAAAATATGTTTAAATCGTTAACTCCTGCAAACATCAAATGGATGCTTATAACAATTGAAAGTGAATTAAGAATAAAAATATCTCATAAAATAAAAGAAAGTATATTAGCTAGATATACATATAACTACAATCAAATAGAAAAAATATTAGAAGAAGAACTTAGTAAAAAAAGATAGGTTCTTTTCTTTTTTTATGGTACAATTGTTTTGGTGATACTATGAATTACATCAAGGGAAAAATAAAAAATACAATCTATCAAAATGATAATGGCTTTTTTGTAGGGCTTTTTCGCATAAAAGAAACTAATGATGAAGAATTAAATGATTTAATAAATAAGACAATTACTATAACTGGATCTATTATAGATATTAATTTTGATGATACATATATTTTATATGGTAATTATATTACGCATGAAAGATTTGGCAAACAATATAAATTTAATGATTATGAAAAAGTTCTTCCGACTACAGAAGAATCAATAATTGAATTTTTATCAAGCTCTTTAATAAAAGGTTGTGGAAGTAAGACAGCAAAAAAAATAGTAGAAACATTTAAAGAAGATGCAATTAACAAAATTAAAGAAAGTTATACAAACCTTTTATTAATCCCTGGTATTACTGAAGCAAAAGCCTTAAAAATATATGAATCAGTATTAAAAGCCTCTGTATCTGATGACATAATTGTTAAATTAAAACAAATGGGCTTTTCAATACCAGAAGCTATAAAAATATTTAATCGTTATCAAGATAAAACCTTAAATTTAGTAGATTTAAATATATATCTTTTAAAAGAAATAATTCCTTTTAATAAATTAGATAATATATTTTTAAAAAATAATAATTTTGATGATGAAGTAAGAGTTAAAGCTTGTATTTTAGAAAGTATGCAATATTTAAGTAATTCTAATGGTGATACTTATTATTATAAAGAAGAAATTATTGATACTTTAAAATTTAATTATAAATTAATATTAGATGAAGTTTATATTGATGAATTATTAAATGAACTAATAAAAAATGATTATATAGTATTAATTGATAATAAATACTACTTAAAAGAAATTTATGAAATGGAAAAAGATATATCTTATAATTTAAAAAATATAGTTTCTTATGGTAAAAAGACAATAAAATGTATTGATGAGAAAATAGAGTATTTAGAAAATATTTTAGAAGTTGATTATAATGAAGAACAAGAAAATGCTATAAAAAAAGCTTTACAAAATCGCGTTACAATAATTTCTGGAGGTCCTGGAACAGGTAAAACTACTATTATCAATGCGATATGTAAATTATATATTGATAATTATAAATTAAGTCCACTAGATTGTGCTACAAATATAGCACTTTTAGCTCCGACTGGACGTGCAAGCAAAAAGATGGCTGAATCAACAACATTACCTGCATCTACAATACATAGATTCTTAAAGTGGAATAAAGATACAAATGCATTTGGGGTAAATGAATATAATAAAAATCATCAAAAATTAATTATAGTTGATGAAGTTAGTATGATAGATACTTATTTAATGGATGCACTATTAAAAGGAATAGATAGTAATATTCAATTAATTTTAGTTGGAGATTCATTTCAACTACCTTCAGTAGGAGCAGGATTAATATTAAATGATTTAATTGATTCAAATAAATTTTCTTTTTGTCCTTTATCTAAAATCTATCGTCAAAGTGATAATTCCTATATACCATTTTTAGCTAAAGAAATTAAAGATCATAAAATAACTAATAATTATTTGACTAAAAAAGACGATTATAATTTTTTAGTATGTGAGTCTAGGAATATAAAAAGTTATATTAAGCAAGTGGTCGAAAAAAGCATTGAAAAAGGATTAAAAGATAAAGATTTACAAATACTTGCACCAATGTACAAAGGAGAAAATGGAATAGATAATCTAAATTTATTGATGCAAAATTTATTTAATCCTAAAAGTAATGGTAAAAAAGAAATAGAAATAAATCATGTTATTTTTAGAGAACATGATAAAGTTTTACAACTTGCTAATAATCCTGATTGTAATGTTTTTAATGGTGATATTGGCTATATAGTTTCTATAGGTACAGTCTATAGTCCTAGAAAATCAGAAATTATTACTATAGATTTTGATGGTAATTATGTCGAATATAAAAAGGAAGATATGGCTCAAATTAAACATGCTTATGCTATTACAATTCATAAATCACAAGGTAGTGAATTTCCTCACGTCATTATTCCCGTAAGTAAAAATTATAGTAAAATGCTTTATAACAAACTTATTTATACAGGTGTTTCACGTGCTAAAAAAAGTTTAGTTTTAATTGGAGAAAAAGAAGCTTTTGAAATGTCTGTAATTAATGATTATTCAACTTATAGAAAAACATCTTTAAAAGAATTTTTAGAGAATAATTTATAATTAATTGGAAATATTAGTTATAAGAGGATGTGATATTTTGAAAAAAACTATGGGTATAGTAGGTCTTACTATGCTAGGAACAGCTGGTTTAACAGCATATGTTTTAATGAATAAAAGTACTAAAAGAAATGCTGATAAATTAATTAATTCTATGTTGGATGAAGCAAATAGCATGGTTAAAGATATTAAGTAGTTTTAAAAATATAATTTATATGAGATAACTTGAGAAAAGTTGTCTTTTTTTCTTTATTTACTATAAATTATTATATTTTTTTGATATAATTAATTCGGTGATTAATTATGACAAAAACAAGAAGTGAATTTAGGGAAAAATGTATGATAATACTATATCAATATGAAATTATGAACACAGGAAAAACTAAAACCTCGATAGAAGAGATAATAAAAGATAATATAGAAATAGAAAATGAATTTGTTAATAATATTGTAAATGGTGTCTTAGATCATATTGAAGAATTAAATGCTTTAGCAAATAAATATATGACTGATTGGACTATTGATAGAATAGATAAAATTGGTTCTGCAATATTAAGAGTTGCTATATATGAATTAAAATATACTGATACTCCAGAAGTAGTAGTTATAAATGAAGCTATAGAGTTAGCAAAAAAATATTGTGATGATAATATAAAGAAAATGATAAATGCTATTTTAGATAAAATAATTAAGGAATAATAATGAATGAAATAGATTTAACAAATTACTTTAAAAAAAGATATAGATTTGAAGAAATTAATAATGTTAGTATTGATGGTAAAAATTATATTTTTAAATTTTTGCCAAGAGATAATTTATTTAAATATGATCTTGAAAATTTTTATAATGATTTAATAGTTAGTGAACTTTGTAAAAAAGTTGGTATAGAAAGCTGTAAAGTTTATTTAGGAAAATATAAGAATAGATATGGTACTTTAGTCGAAAATTATAAAACTAATGATAAAGCTATATATGTTAATGGCTCAATTATTTTAAAAGATTATTTAAAATATTTAGAAAAAAATCATTTAGTAAATGAGTATTTATGTGAAAATATTTGCTATCCAATAAGTAATGAATATAGAACTTATCTAATTAATAAAATGAATAATTTAGAAATTATTTGGGATGCCCTAAATTATCACTTTAGAAATTTTTCTGATTCTAAACGTTGTGAAATTGTAAAAAAAATAATGGATGAATTAACAAAAAGATATTCTTTAGATTATCTTGTAATGCAAACTGATCGACATGAAAGAAATTGGGAGATAGAAGAAACTTTGGATGATGCTTTTTTAACTCCTTTATATGATAATGAATTAAGTTTTTGTTTCGATTCATATGTACCAGAATTAAAAGTTGATATTAATAATAACATAAAATTTGATAGTGAATTAGAAAAATATTTAAGTTTTTCATCAGATTATTATAAAGAAGAGTTTGTAAATTTATATAATATTTTAACTCCAGAGTTCTTAGAAAATACAATTAAGCAACTTGAAATAAGAATGGATTTTTCATTTCCAGTAATTTATAAACAAACCGTTATAAAAAATTATAGTAAACATTATAATGATATAACAAGTATTCTTAATAAAACTAAAAATAAGAGGTGATTTTATGCAAGATAAATATGTAACAATTTCTAGAATTAATAATTATTTAAAAGCATATTTTGATAATAATCCTCATTTACAGCATGTATATTTAAAAGGAGAAATATCTAATTTTAAAAATCATTCAAGGGGACATTTATATTTTACATTAAAGGATGAGCAATCAAGGCTTTCAGCTGTTATGTTTCAAACTAATGCCTTAAAACTTAATTTTGAACCAGAAGATGGAATGAATGTTTTAGTTGAAGGTAGAATTTCTTGCTACCCAGCACAAGGTTCATACCAAATATATGTTGAAAAAATGGAAGTTGATGGTGTTGGAAATTTATATATCGAATTTGAAAAATTAAAGAAGAAATTAGCTGCAGAAGGATTGTTTGATCCGAAGTTTAAAAAACAAATACCTAAATATCCGACAAGAATTGGTGTTATCACAGCCCCAACCGGAGCAGCAATTAAAGATATTTTAAGTACTATTAAAAGAAGATATCCAATTTGTGAAACAATTTTGTTTCCATGCCTTGTTCAAGGAAAAAGCGCAGCACCTGATATAGTAAAGCAAATAAAAACGGCACAAGATTATGATTTAGATGTTATTATTTGCGGCCGAGGCGGAGGATCTATTGAAGATTTATGGGCTTTTAATGAAGAAATTGTAGCACGTGCAATATTTGAAAGCAAAATACCAATAATTAGTGCAGTCGGCCATGAAATAGATTTTACAATAGCAGATTTTGTATCAGATTTAAGAGCACCAACCCCAACCGGGGCTGCTGAAATGGCAGTGCCAACAATTAGTGATGTAAAATTTATGATAAAGCAATTAACTTTAAGAACTAATAAATGCATGAATAATATAATTGAAATTAAGAAAAACAAATTAAATGCTATAAAAGATTCGTTTATATTAAAAAATCCTTTATCAATTTATGAAATAAAAGAGCAAAAATTAGATATGCTTATAGATAATTTAAATAAAAATGTAAAAAATATTCTTGTTAATAAAAATCATGAATTAGTGTTACTTGCTAATACATTAAAATTGGTTAATCCTTTAAATATTTTAGATAGAGGTTATAGTGTAGTAAAAAAAGATAATAAAGTAATTAAAGATATTAAAGATATAAAAAAAGAAGATAATATTGACATAAGAATTAAAAATGGTAATATAAAAGCAAAAGTTTTGGAGGTAAATAATGGCTAAAGAAGAAAAAACATTTGAAGAATCATTAAATGAATTAGAAACTATAGTAAAAAAATTAGAAAATGGTAATGGAAATTTAGATGAATCTATTAAAGAATACACAAAAGCAATGGAACTTGCTAGTAATTGTAGTAAAAAGTTAGACGAAGCTACGGCTTCAGTAAACAAGATTTTAAAAGAAAATGGTTCTTTAGAAGATTTTAATATAGAGGAATAGGTGAAGATATGAAAGAGCAATTAAAAGACATAACAAGTCGTGATGTAGATTTTGCTAAATGGTACACAGATGTTGTAAAAAAAGCCGATTTAGTAGATTATTCTGGAGTTAAAGGTAGTATGATAATAAGACCTTATGGATATGCAATATGGGAAAAAATGGTAGCTGTTCTTGATAAAATGTTTAAAGAAACAGGACACGAAAATGTTCAGATGCCAATGTTTATCCCAGAATCATTATTAAATATAGAAAAAGAACATGTAGAGGGTTTTGCACCTGAGGTTGCATGGGTTACACATGGTGGTAATGAAAAATTAGACGAAAGAATGTGTGTTCGTCCAACTAGTGAAACTTTATTTTGTGAACATTATAAAAAAATAATAAAAAGTTATCGTGATTTACCTAAATTATATAATCAATGGTGCACTATTGTTAGATGGGAAAAAACTACAAGACCTTTTTTAAGAAGTAGGGAAATTTTATGGCAAGAAGGTCATACTATGCATGCAACTAAAGAAGAAGCTTTAAATGAAACAATAAAAATGTTTAAAATCTATGAAAAATTTCAAAAAGAGTATTTAGCACTTCCTGTAATTACTGGTCGCAAAACAGAAAAAGAAAAATTTGCTGGTGCTGAGGAAACTTATACAATTGAAGCAATGATGTATGATGGAGTTGCCTTACAAAATGGAACTAGTCATTATTTTGGAACTCATTTTGCAGAAGCTTTTGGAATCCAATTTTTGGATAAAGATAATAAACTTAAAACTCCTTATCAAACAAGTTGGGGATGTACAACTCGTATGATTGGTGGAATTATAATGACTCATAGTGATGATTGTGGACTTGTACTACCACCAAAAATAGCTCCAGTTGATGTTATTGTTATACCAATTGGAAATAACGATGAAGTATGTAAATATATTGATATAGTTGCAAATAATCTAAAAGAAGCTGGTGTAACTTACAAAGTGGATAATACTGATAAGACTCCAGGTTTTAAATTTGCTGAAGCTGAAGTCAAAGGATACCCAATACGTATTGAAATTGGTAAAAGAGATTTAGAAAATAAAAAAATAACTTTTGTTAGAAGAGATACTTTAGAAAAAATTGAATTTGATCTTGAAAATATTGATGCTATTGCTAATAATATTAAAGAACTATTAGACAAAATTCAAAGTGATATGTATAACAGAGCTTTAAATAGAAGAAATTCTATGTTATATGAAGCAAATTCAATGGATGATTTTATAGAAATAGCTACTAGTAAACCAGGGTTTATAAAGATTAATTGGTGTGGTAATACTGATTGTGAAAATAAAATTAAAGAAACTACTGGGCTTAAATCTAGATGTATTATAGAAGAAGAGAAAGCAGATGGTAACTGCCCAGTTTGTGGAAAAGATGGAAAATATAAAGTTTATTTTGGAAAACAATATTAAAAACTTCATATAATTAAATAGATATTGAAAGGAGTTTGGTTATGGAATTAGATGATTATATCATTAAAAATTTAGTTTTTTTAGGAATTGATAGTTATTTAGATAATGACTTAAAAAAAGAAATTTTTAGTTATTATTTAAAAAAAGATTTAACAATTTTAAAAGAAAGAGTAGAAGATCTTGATGCAAAATTAGAAATTGATAAGGTGGCTAGTGAACAAAATAATAAGATTGTAACTTACTATGCTGATCGTACTTTTGCAATCCAAAAATATAAAGACTCTTTGATTATATTAGATTTTGAAACTAAGAGTCCATTATTTAAAATTGATTTTTTAGAAAATGGAATTAGAAATTGTATTTTGAATGAAGAAATTGATTTACTGAAATTAAATGAAGGAACTTTTGAGTATAATAAGTTTGTATATGAAAATGGTGACTATATTGTGGTCAAAGATATTGCTTTAGAGCCTTTTAAAGTCAGAAATAATGATGTTGAATATTATAATTTGAAATTTAAAACTGAAAGTAAAGAACAAAGTATTTTATTAAGATTAATCGAAGGTCTTAAAAATAATAGTATAGTAACTATTGCTAAAGATGATAAAATCAATGATATTTTATCTTACTTTGATAGATTTAATGATTTTACTAAAAAAAGAACCTTAAAATAATTATTGCCAATTTTTAGTCAATTATTTATTCGTTTTAAAGCCATAATAATAGTAGGTGATATTATGAATAAATTGAGGAAAAAATTGGCTCTTTTTTTAGCTCTATTAATTTTACCTATTAATGTTTTAGCTTATCCTAGTAAAGTCGTATTAGGTGGTCAAAATATTGGTATTAATATTTCTAATGATGGTGTTATAGTAATTGGATTTTATAAACTTAATGGTTATTTTAATAAAGGAAGTAATGAAATAAAAGTTGGAGATATTATAATGAAAGTTAATGATACTAAAATATCTTCAATAAAAGAATTGACACAAGAAATTGAAAAAAATATTAAGGATAATAAAGTTACATTAACTTTAATTAGAAATAATAAAGAATATAATACTGTGTTAAATTTATTAAAAGAAAACAATGTTTATAAAACAGGTCTATATGTTAAAGATACTATAAAAGGAATTGGAACAATATCTTTTATTAATGCCGAAAATCAATCTTATGGTAGTTTAGGACACGAGATATTAGAGAGTAACTCCAATAAAAAGATAGAAGTAAAAACTGGTTACATTTTTGAAAGTTCTATAACTGGAATAGATAAATCATTTAATGGAACTCCTGGTGAAAAAAATGCTAAATTTAATTCAAGCAATATATTAGGAACGATAGAAAAAAATACTATTTATGGAATTTATGGTAAATACAATGAGCCAATAGATACTAGTAATTTAATTGAAGTAGCAAGTAAGGATGAAGTGAAAATTGGTAAAGCTTTTATATACACTGTTTTAAAAGATAAAACAGTTGATAAATTTGAAATAAATATAACTAATATTAATGAATATAATAAAATAAAAAATATAAGTTTTGAAATTACTGATGAAAGACTTTTAAATGAAACTGGTGGTATAGTTCAAGGGATGTCAGGTAGCCCAATTGTCCAAAATGATAAATTATGTGGAGCAGTCACTCATGTTATTATTGATAATGTAAAAACGGGATATGGACTATTTATAACAACAATGCTTGAAGAAAGTGAAAGATGATTAATACACAACAAAATGTGTATTTTTTTATAAAAAAACTTACGAAAAAATTTTTATTGTGTTATAATGAACAGGCTTTGTAATTAAGCTAGAAAAGGTGAGAAAATGAAAAGTATTAATTTAGCAAAAGATAATATTAATAAATTATTATTAACTTTTTCAATACCATGTGTTATTAGTATGTTAATTAATTCAATTTATAATATCGTTGATCAAATTTTTATTGGTAAAGGAGTAGGAACTCTTGGAAATGCTGCAACTAATGTAATATTTCCTTTGATTATTATTTTTAACGCTTTATCTGGATTGATAGGTAATGGTGCAGCAGCAAATTTATCACTTAAATTGGGTGAAAATGATAAAAAAAGTGCTTCTAAATGTATTGGGCAAGCTATTAGTTTAACTTTTATTATTGCAATAATAGTAAGTCTTATTTCTTATATTTTTATACCCAAATTAATTTATTTATTTGGATGTACAGAAAATGTTTATAATTATGCCTTAGACTATGGAAAAATAATTATTTTAGGAGCTCCTTTTATGATTGTCTATTCTTCATTATCAAGTATTATAAGAGCTGATGGCTCACCAAAATATTCTATGATAATGCTTGTAATAGGAGCTGTTATTAATATTATTTTAGATCCAATATTTATATTTAAATTTAATATGGGAGTTAAAGGTGGTGCTCTTGCTACTGTAATTGGTCAAGTAGCATCATTTATTATAGCAATGCTTTATATAAGAAAAATTAAGTCTGTAAAATTAACAAAAAATGATTTTAAAATAGATAAGGAATCTTTTAGAATTTTATCATTAGGATTATCTTCTTTTATTACTCAGGCAACTATATTAGTATTATTTGTATTTATGAATAATGTAATGACTAAACTTGGAGCAAATACTAAGTTTGGTGCTGATATACCTTTATCTGTTTACGGTGTAATTTCTAAAATAAATAGTTTGTACATCTCTACCGTTTTAGGAATTTCAATTGGAGCTCAACCAATAATTGGGTTTAATTATGGTGCTTTAAATGAGGATAGAGTAAAAGAAGTAATAAGAAAAGTACTTATTATTAACTTTACAGTAGGGATTATTTTTAACTTATTATTTTTCTTCTTTCCAAGAGAAATAGCAGGTATTTTTATATCAAAAAGTGATATTTCTTATGATTTATTTATGGAATTTGCAGTATTAATGTGTCATAGTTTTTTACTTGTAATTGCACTTAATGCTTTAGAAATGACAACTAGTATAGTTATTCAATCACTTGGACATGTAGTAAAATCAACAGCAGTTACTTTTATTCGTCAAATAATTTTATTGATTCCGTTATCAATAATATTTGCTTTTGTTTTAAATAAAGGAATTTATGGTGTATTATATGCCGGATGTGTAGCTGATATTTTATGCTTTATAATAACAATTTTTATTTTAAAATCAGAATATCAGAGATTAAATAATGTAAATAATACAGAAATAGAAGAAACAAAAATAGAATATTCTAAAAATTCTAATAAACATATAGTTATAACTATATCAAGGGAATATGGTTCAGGAGGAAGATTTGTTGGACAACTTCTTGCAGAGCAATTAGATATTCCATTTTATGACAAAGAAATAATTTCACTTGCAGCTAAAGAATCTGGATTATCTGCAAGTTATGTAAAAAATGTAGATGAAACAAAGAATTCTGCGAGTTACGTAAATAATAATGATGATAGAATATTTATAGCCGAAAAAAAAGTAATAAATGATATTGCTAAAAAATCCTCTTGTGTAATAGTAGGAAGATGTGCTGATTATATATTAAAGAATAATAAAAATGCAATAAAAATATTTTTATATAGTGATGATGAATCTAAAGTAAATAGAGCAATTAAATATTATGGCTTAGATAAAAATAAAGCTTTAAATAAAATTAAGAAAATAAATAAAGAAAGAGCTAAACATTATAAATTTTATACTAATAGAGAATGGATGAATCTTTCTAATTATGATTTCTTATTTAATGTTGATAAATACGGTATAAATAAAACAGTCGAAAATATAATTAATATTATAAATTCAAGGTAAAACTTGAATTTTTTAAACTTTATTTACTTCTAAAATTATGTTAGAATTATCAATAGAAAAGAGTTGATAATATGAATAAATTTAAAGAAATAATTCCTTATATCGTTATTTTAATAGTTGTAATTTTAATAAGAAGTTTTATTGTAACTCCAGTTAGAGTTAATGGTCCTTCAATGGACAAGACCTTAAAAGATAAAGAGATAATGATTTTAAATAAACTTGCTTCTATAAAAAGAGGAGATATAGTTGTTGTTGATATAGGCAGTGAAAAAGTAATTAAAAGAATAATTGGACTTCCAGGGGATTCAATTTATTGCCAAGAAGGTAAATTGTATATAAATGATAAATTATATAAAGAAAATTATACTTCTTCAGATACTAATGATTTTACAAAAGAATATTTAAATGATGATGAATATTTTGTGATGGGTGATAATAGAGCTGTTTCAATGGATAGTAGAACATTTGGCCCAATAAGTAAAAAGCAAATATTAGGAGTGTCTAATTTCGTTTTATTTCCCTTTAATAGATTTGGAAAAGTAAAATGATTAAAACTAAATAGAAAGATTTAATTGATGAGTCTGGAGGTGACATCATGTTTGGAGCCATAATTGGTGATTTAGCAGGGAGTATTTATGAATATGATCAATTAAAAGAAATTAAGTCTGTTGTGATGAAGCAAGTAATTGAAAATAAATCTTTTTATAGTGATGATACTATTTTAACGGTAGCTATTTTAGATGCAATATTAAACAATAGGGATTATAGTTATTATTTAAAAAAATATATACTTGAATATGAAAATTATAAACCAGATTTCAAACCATATTTCAAAACTCCTTTTTCTTTAGGTACTATGAAATGGGCAAAAAGTGATACTATTGGAGAAAGCTTTGGAAATGGAGCAATGATGCGTATTTCACCTGTGGGATATTTATTTAATACTGAAAAAGATGTGATAGAAAATGCATATCTTGCAACAGTGCCATCACACAATTCTTTGCAAGCAATAAAATGCAGCAGAATAATAGCTTTGATGATTTATTATTTTAGATTGAAAATGACTAAAGATGAAGTATATGAAAAATTAAATTTAAATGTAGAATATAAAGATTTTGGCAGTTTTAATTACACATGTGATGAAACTTTAAAAAATTGTCTTTATGTTATTTATCATTCAACTTCTTTTGAAGATGCAATTAAAAACACTTTAAATATGGGAGGTGACACTGATACTAATTGTTGTATTGTTGGTAGTGTTTGTGAAGCAATTTATGGTATAGATGAAGAATTAAAAATAAAAGCTTTTAAAAAAATTCCAAGAAATTTTCAAGATAAGTTAATAATAGCAGAAGAGTTAATGAAAAATAATTAATATGTTTAAAGTTGTCATAAATTGGCATTTTTTTACTTGTAATATAACGAACAAATGTATTATAATTAATTTGGAAGTGATTTTATGAATATAAAGGAGAAACTAAAAATATTAGCAAATAGTGCTAAGTATGATGCTTCATGTTCTTCTAGTGGAAGTAAAAGAGATAGAGACGGTGTTGGAAATACAAATATTTCAGGAATATGTCATTCTTTTGCTAGTGATGGAAGATGTATCTCACTTTTAAAAATTCTTTTAACAAATGCATGTATTTTTGATTGCAAATATTGTCCAAATAGAAAAAGTAATAATATAAAACGAGCAATTTTTACGAAAGAAGAAATTTGTGAGTTAACAATGAATTTTTATAAAAGAAATTATATTGAGGGGTTGTTTTTATCGTCAGGGATTATTAAAAATCCGGATTATACAACAAATCTTTTGATTGAAGCAATAACAGATCTTCGAAGAAAGTATAAATTTAATGGTTATATTCATGTTAAAGCAATTCCAGGAACTAGTGAAATACTCTTAAAAAAACTTGGAGCATTAGTAGATAGGATGAGTGCTAATATTGAACTTCCCACTCAAAATGGTTTAAAACTATTGGCACCAAATAAAGATGAAAATAAGGTTACAAAAATTATGTCTTATGTTAAAAAAAATCGTAGTAGATCATACGTACCGGCAGGTCAAAGTACTCAAATGATTATCGGAGCTACTAAAGAAACAGATTTAGATATTTTAAATAAAAGTGATAAAATGTATAAAGTTTATAATTTAAAAAGAGTATTTTATTCTGCTTATGTTCCCGTAAATAAAGATAATTTACTTCCAATGCTTGCCTCTCCACCTCTTAAAAGAGAGAATATATTATACCAAGTTGATTGGTTACTACGTTTTTACAAATTCAAAATAAATGATTTAGTTGACGAAAAAAATCCTAATCTTAATCTTTTATTAGATCCTAAAATTACATGGGCACTAAGAAATTTAGAAATATTTCCAAAAGAAATAAATACATGCAGTTTTGATGAATTATTACAAATCCCTGGAGTTGGAGTAAAAGGTGCTAAAAAAATATATAGTTCAAGAAAATATTTTAAAATTACTTTTAAAGACTTAAAAAATATGAATATAGTTTTAAAAAGAGCTAAATATTTTATTTTATGTAATGGAAAATATTATACTTCGGAATCGATGTTTAAAAAGGAAATAATAGAAAAATGCTTAATACTAGAAGACTTAAAAGAAAAAAGACAAAATATAAAACAGTTGTGTTTATTTAATGATTAAAGATAATAAAATATATTTATATAATAATAATTTTGTAAGTTTTCTTTATTTATGCATTTTATTAATTAGAAAAAAAATTATTCCTAGAAATATAAAAGAAATAGATTATACTCCAGGTTTATTTGACGAAACTTGCTTACTAGATTTAATTGAAGATGATAAAATAATTGATTATTTAATAAAAAATATTGGTAACAATAATTTTAATGTAGTATTTAAAGTCTTTTTGTCTAATGAAGAAGATAAAGAAATCTTAATTTATAAATTTATTCTTTATTCATTAAAATATAAAGAAAAAACAATCTATATGAAAAACATTAAAGAAATTTTAAAATGTGTTAAGATAAGTAAATATGTTACAAGTGAAAATCATAAATTTAAGGGATTTACACGATTTAAAAAATATGAAAATGAAATTTATTATGCTGAAATTAATCCAACTAATAATATTTTATATTTACTAGCTCTTCATTTTAAAAATAGATTGAATACTGATTATTGGATTATTAAAGATGTAAATAGAAAAATATATAGTATTTTTGATAAAAAGAATTTCTATATGATAAATGAAGAAAATTTTAAAATCAAAAATTTAAAATTGAGTGAAGAAGAAAATAATTTTGAAAATTTGTGGAAGGAATTTTATAAAACAATTGGAATAACTGAAAGAAAAAATGATAGATGTAGAATGAATTTTATGCCTAAAAAGTATTGGAAATATATATTGGAAGTGAGTGACGAAATATGAAAAAAGTTATATCAGGTAAAGATTTAGATAAAATAATAATTGAAGCAGTAAATTTAATTTGTAATCCCGTAGAATCTTCAATAGGTCCAAAGGGAACAAATTCGATTATTGCATCAACAGACCTACCAACGTTTATAACCAACGATGGTGTAACAATCGCAAGAAATGTAGAAAGTGAAGATTTATGTATTAATGCTATATTGGAAATACTTAAAGAGTCTTCAATAAAAACTGATGAATTAGTTGGAGATGGAACGACAACTTCTTTAGTTTTGGTAAAATCTATTATAGAAGAATCCTATAAATTAATAAATAATGGAATATCTAAATATGAAATAAATAGTGAATTAATAAAAGAGAGAAATGAAATAGTTAAGTATTTAAAAAATATTTCTCATAAGCCGTCAGAAAAAGAAAAAAGAAGTATTGCTATTACTTCATCAGGAAAAAGAGAATATGGTGAGATTATTTATGAAGTTGCTTCTAAAATAAAAAATAAAAATGGGATAAAAATAACTACTGGTACTAAAGAAAACACAAAAGTTTTATATTTTAAAGGATATGAAATAGATACCATAATTGCTAGTGATTATTTTTTTAAAGATAGTAATTTAATAGAGTTAAAAAATCCTTACATTTTAGTAACTAATAATAAAATAGAAGATTTAGAAAATATAAGTGATATTATAAATGATTGTTTTGATAGAAAAAAAGATTTAGTAATTTTAGCTGATGATTATGATGAAGTTTTAATCAATAATGTTTTATCTATAAATTATGATAATGATTTAAATATTTATTTGTTAAAAAATCCTGAATATGGAATTAGAAAGTTTTTAATATCTCAGGATATAGCAAAAATAAGTGGTGCTAAAATATTTAAAGAAGATTATTATTTTGGCGCTTTAAAAGAAATTAAAATTAATAAAGAAAAAACTACTATGTGTTTTGATATTAATGCTAAAGATTATGTAAATAAAATTAATTTAGCGATTAATGATTTAAATGATGAGTTTGATATTGAATTTTATCAAAGAAGAAAATCAATGTTAGAAAATGGCCTTGCTTTAATAGAAGTTGGTGGTAAAACTAATACGGAAATACGAGAAACTAAAATGCATTTTGATGATGCAATTAATGCTATTTTTTCACTTGATGATGGAGTATCTTTAGGTGGTGGCATTTCATACTTAGAAGTAGCAGAAAAATTAAATGAAAAATTTATATTAAAAAATATGTAAACCTATAAATCATTTTTTCCAAAAGAAAATTGGATACTTTCGTACCCAATCCTCATCTTTTTTATAATATACTTTCTATTTAACTATGTCAAGCTTAAACTTCCATTATTATTGGTAATATCATTGGCTTTCTCTTAGTTTTTTCATATAAGAATTCTCTTAAGCCATCTCTCATTCCAGATTTTAGAGTTGACCAATCAGTAATATTTCTTTCTTGGAAATCATCTAAAATGTTCTTTACAAGCTCTCTTGCTTCATCCATAAGGCCTTCAGATTCTCTTACATATACAAATCCTCTTGAAATTATATCAGGTCCTGCAATAACACAACCTGTTTGTCTTTCAATAGTAACTACTACTGTTAAAATACCATCTTGTGAAAGATGTTTTCTATCTCTAAGAACTATATGTCCTACATCTCCAACCCCTAAACCATCAACAAATACTTGACCTGAAGTAACAGTTCCTGTTTTCTTCATATAATTTCTAGTAACTTCTATTACATCACCATTTTCAATTAATAAGAAGTTTCTTTCAGGAAGTCCTCCCTTACATGCAAGTTCCGCATGTTGTTTTAAGTGACGATATTCTCCATGTACTGGTATAAAGAATTTAGGTCTTACTAAAGCATGCATAAGTTTTAATTCCTCTTGACATGCATGACCTGATACATGAACCTTTTCTAAAGATTCATAAATAACATTTGCACCTTTTTTAAATAGTTGATTTATAACCTTTGAAACAAGTTTTTCATTTCCTGGTATTGGTGAAGCTGATAATATTACAGTATCCCCTTCAACTATATTTATCTTTCTATGCTCTGAAGCAGCCATTCTAGCTAAAGCTGACATTGGCTCTCCTTGACTTCCTGTTGTAATTAGCACAACTTGTTCATTAGGATATTGAGAAATTTGGTCTATAGAAATTAATGTATCTTCTTGCATTTCTAAATATCCAAGTTCCATTGCTACTTGAACTATATTTTCCATACTTCTTCCTGAAACTGCAACCTTTCTTCCAAGTTTTTCAGAAGCTTGTATGATTTGTTGAATTCTATGAATATTAGAAGCAAATGTAGCTACAATTATTCTTCCTTCTGCTTTTGCAAATAATCTTGCAAAACTTTCTCCTACTACTCTTTCAGACATAGTATATCCAGGTCTTTCAGCATTAGTTGAATCTGCAAGCATTACTAAAACACCTTTTTTACCAAGCTCAGCTAATCTTCCAAAATCCGTTAACT
>OJMO01000643.1_pt1 | contig 24377 bp, 20 predicted proteins | sample 1597241 | NCBI WGS metagenome assembly OJMO01 (sample SAMEA2452129, study PRJEB22498) | human gut metagenome | biome: human feces; feature: human gut; material: feces | place: Australia | collected 2012 | reverse complement strand
GTATTTCATTAAAATACCCCCAATACTGGGTGTCCAGTATTGGGGGTACATATCAAAAATTATAATTGAAAGGCCTGCTTTTTTTAAAGAAACATGGGATTATGCTGTGTTAGTATATTTAGCATTATATGGCAAAATTTATTATATTAACGAAGTCATGTCAGTATATAGGACTCTGACGCCTGGTTCTTGGACCATGAGAACAAGAAAAAAGAAAGATAGAAAAGCGGAGCTGGGATTTCCCAAATATCATGTTGAGTTTTTGAGAGCGGCAGATGAGTATTTTGGCTTTAAGTATCATGCGTTAATAGACAAAAATATATTAAATTTTGAGTATCAAATTTGGCGTGTTGAGCCAGAATTGAAGTTATTATTGAATCCTAGATTATATAAACTTGGGTGTTGGAGGAGTGTCAAAATGATTTTTAGATGCTTATTTTCGTTTAGGTAGGAGTGACTGTTTTGAAGAAAATCTTACTTTTAGGTGGCTCTCGCTATCTTTTGCCTGTAATTAAAAGTGCACATGAACTTGGCTTATATGTTATAACATGTGACTATCTTCCTGATAATATTGCTCACAAGTATTCTGATGAATACGTAAATGTTAGTATTATTGATAAAGAAGCTGTGCTTGAGGCTGCTAAAAAGCTCGAAATTGATGGAATCATGTCTTTTGCAACTGATCCCGGTGTTGTAACTGCAGCGTATGTTGCGGAGAAACTGGGACTGCCTTATGGTGGATCTTATGAGTCAGTATCAATTTTGCAGGACAAAGGACGTTTTAGAAGATTCTTGACAGAGCATAATTTTAATGTGCCTCATGCGAAAAGCTATGAAAAATTAGCGGACGCTTTGAGTGATACAGAGTTCTTTACTTGGCCTGTGATTGTCAAGCCTGTTGATTCTGCTGGTAGTAAAGGAGTAACTAGGGTAGATGATAAAAATGAATTGCGAAGAGCGATTGAATACGCATTAGAATTTTCACATTGTGACCAATTTATAATAGAGGACTTTATTGAAAAGAAAGGATGCTCTTCGGACTCCGATAGTTTTTCTATTGATGGCAAGTTGGTTGCAACTACTTTTTCAAGCCAACGTTTTGATATACAATCTGACAATCCTTATGCACCTATGGCTTACAGCTGGCCGTCCACTTTTTCTCGTGAGCATGAAGATGAGTTGACTTCTGAAATACAGAGATTGTTAACTTTATTGGATATGCAATCCAGCATTTACAATATAGAGACTAGAGAGGGCATTCACGGAAAGGCTTATATTATGGAAGTGTCTCCACGTGGTGGTGGCAATCGTCTGGCAGAAATGATTCGTTATGCTTCTGGTGTTGATATGATTAAAGCCGCTGTGCAGGCTGCAGTTGGACTTCCGATAGATAAAGTTGAGCAGCCGCAATATAATGGTTACTGGGCAGAGTATGTTTTGCATAGCAGAGTTGATGGTGAATTTAAAGAGCTTTGGATAGAACCAAATTTTGCAGCTAAAAACGTAATTGAAGTAGATTTGTGGGTAAATAAAGGTGAAGAAATACATTCTTTTACTGCTGCAAACTTTGCAATTGGAACTGTAGTAATGAAATTTGCTAGTCAAGAAGAGCTGGAAAGCAAGTTGAGTTCTATGGAAAGATATATCAAGGTTATAGTGGAGTAGCTTATGAAGGAAATAGGTGGCTATATAGAATTAGATACGTGTCGTCATGCTATGTTACATGACGATGCAATACTTTTGAATTGCGGAAGAAATGCTTTAGCTTATTTGCTTGAGGCCAGGGGTATAAAAAAGTTGTATCTGCCATACTTTCTTTGTGATTCGGTAGCGAATGTTTGTAAAAAATATGGTGTGGAAGTAGCTTTCTATCACATAGGAGAAAATTGGCTTCCTAAAGATTTGGTTATAGATGGAGATGCTTGGTTATATATTGTTAATTTCTATGGACAGATGACTAGAGAATACTTAGCAAGACTGGCAGATGCGTACCGAAACATCATAATTGATAATGCACAAGCGTATTTTGATGCTCCTTTGGCTAATGTTGATACTTTGTATACTTGCAGAAAGTTTTTTGGCGTTTCGGATGGAGCTGTTTTATACACAAATAGCAAATTGGAGAGAAGTTTGGATATAGACGAGTCTTTCAACAGAATTCATTATGTATTAGGCCGTTATGAACGTACAGCTTCAGAATTTTATGAGGAGGCTAGCAAAAACAATGACATATTTGATAATGAACCAATAAAAGAAATGTCTAGATTGACAAAAAATCTTTTGCGAAGTATAGATTATGAATACGTAAAGCAAATTCGCACTAATAATTTTGCATATTTGCATGAAAAGCTTAGAACAGTAAACAAACTAAACGTCCGTCTAATTGAAGGTGCATTTATGTATCCATTGCTGATTGATGATGGCATGAAAATACGTAAGCAATTACAGCAGATGAAAATTTATATTCCGACTTTGTGGCCTAATGTTTTGGAGGAATGCGAGCCTGGTACATTGGAATATAAATTTGCAGCAGATATCTTGCCTATACCGGTTGACCAGAGATATGGTGTTGAGGATATGGAGTATTTAGTCAATGTAATTAATATTTTTAACTAATGCTATTTATTTAAAGGAGGAGAATCGTGCCCTATACATGTTATACATTCTTATATGATTTTTGTTTTATGTCATTATTATTGTTTGTAGCTCATTTGTTAAGATGTAATATAAAGTTTTTTCAAAATCATTATGTTCCTACATCTATATTGGCAGGTGTAATGGGACTTGCTATAGGACCATAATTCACAAATATTATTCCATGGAGCCAACAGGCCAATTCATATCCGTATTTAATGACGTGTGTTCTGTTTGCATGTATATTTTTAGGCCGTAATAGTATAATCAGCTTAAAAGATATTATAAGAAAAACTGGAGATACATTTTTTATAAATACTGGGTCTGAGATTTTATGTTTTGGTGTTGCATTATTCATAGGTGGAATTTTTATAAATTTGCTTTTTCCTAATGTTTTCCCAGAAATATCTTTGATGTTGCCTGCTGGATTTGCAGGAGGACATGGGTATGCAGCAGCTATTGGTGGAGCATTAAATAAGCTGTTAGATAGAACTGATGCCGTATATATAGGACAGACATTTGCAACAATAGGATTGTTAGTAGGCTTGTTTGGCGGTGTTGCTTGTATTAATTATGCAGCTAACATGGGATATACTAATTTTGTAAAAAAAGCATCTCTACTGCCGTTAGAGTATAGAACGGGATTGATTTCAAAAGAAAATAGAAAAGAATTTGGGGAAATCACTATAAATTCTGTATCTATGGATCCGTTGACATTTCATATAATGTTAGTATTATTAGCTACAGGAATTGGTTTTTTCATAGATAAAGTATTGAAAATTTATTTTCCTAGTCTTGAAATGCCGTTGATGTGTTTAACTATGTTAGCAGGAATATTATTACAACTCTTATTAAATTACTTAAATTACAGTCAGTATATTGATAAGAGAATTATTGATAGAACGGCAGGAACATTAACAGATTATCTTGTTTCATTTGGTGTAGCAACAATAAAAATATCTGTTGTAGCTGAATTTTGGCAGTTGATAGCTATTTTGTCTGTTATTGGTGTAATTATACCGTTGATAATAGTTTTTGTTATTGGCAAGAAGTTATTTCAAACTTATTGGTTCGAGAGATCGATTTTTATTTTTGGTTATTTAACTGGTATTGTTGCTGTTGGTATAACTCTTTTAAGGAGTGCTGATCCAGATATGAAGTCTGGAACACTAGAAGATTTTGGATTAGCTTACACTCTGCAATCTGTAATAGAAGTTTTTTTAGTGGCATTTATTCCGTTGATTACTGTTTATTTTGGTTGTATAGAAACCGGATTGATGTTAAGTATAATAGGAATATTGTTTTATATAATTTGTTACTATATGTATAAAAATAAGACAGAGGAGGTTTAATTCTATGGATTTAGTAAAACAAAATTTGGCAGGTAAGAAGTTGTTGGTTTTGGGAGCATCGGTAAATGAAATTACACTTGTTGAAAGAGCACAAGAATATGGTGTATACGTTATTGTTACAGATTATAATTTAGATTATAATCTGAGTCCTGCTAAAAAATTGGCAGACAAAGCATGGAATATAAGCTGGTCTGATATAGATACACTGGAGAAAAAATGTAGGGAAGAAAACATTGATGGTGTAATAGCTGGATATAGTGAATTTAGAGTTGAAAATACAATAAAATTATGTGAAAGATTATCATTGCCTTGTTATTGTAACTATGAACAATTAGAATTTACTCGTGATAAGAGAAAATTTAAGGAAAGATGTATACGTAATGGTGTTCCTGTAGTTAAGGATTATAAAACAGTAGATTCTGTTGATGAATTTCCAGTTATAGTTAAGCCTGTTGATAGAGGCGGTAGTATAGGGATCAGTATAGCAGCTAATAAAGAAGAATTAGAAAAAGCTTATAAGTATGCAATGGACTTATCTGTGTGCAAAGATGTAATTATAGAGAAATATATTGCAGATTGTAATAAATTTGATGTTTATTATGAGATTGTAAATGGAGAGATTATATTGGCTGGTACGGATGATGTTATTAATGCTAAAAATAATGCTTTAAAAAAAGTTGTTCAGAGCGGATGGATATTGCCGTCAAAATATCAAAAACAATTTGGGCAAAATGTAGACGAGAGTTTTCGTAAATTAATTATGGATTTAAAGATAAAAAATGGCTATATATTCTTTTCTGGATTTGCCGATGGGAAAGGTAATTTTATGTTTTTTGAGTGTGGATTTAGATTATGCGGAGGACATTTATACAATTATTTTCCACTAGTTGGGTACTATGATAATTTAGATTTACTTTTAGAGTATCAGCTAACTGGAAAAGTTACCAAACAATCTATAAAAAAAATAGATGAAAGATTAAAATGCTTGACGATTAATTTATATTCAAAAGCAGGAACCATAAAAGAATTAGGCGGTTTCGATGAAATCAAAAGAATAGAAGATTGTAAGTTTGTATTACAAAATGCTAATATTGGACAAATCTGTAAAGAAGATGAAGCTATATTGAGTAAATTAGGAATGGTATATTTTTGCAGTAATTCAAATGAAAAATTATTAAAAGATACTAATTTATTATATAGCTATTTCTATGCTAGGGATCTTTATGGAAATGACTTAGTATATGACAGAATAGAACAAAGCGAATTAAAAAAATTTTTAGTATAAATTATTCGCAAAAATAGAAGGTTCTTAATATAAGGAGATGCATATCATGGCAAACAATATTCTCGTAACTCGTTCTTCAATGCCTGACTTTGAAGAATACACAGATGAAATTAAGGACATTTGGCAGTCGCACTGGTTGACCAATATGGGCGTAAAGCATCAGCAGCTGCAAAAGGATTTAGTCGACTACATGGGCGTAGAAAAGCTGGAGCTTGTGGTTAACGGTCACTTGGCATTGGAGCTTTCTTTACAGGCACTGAACCTGCAGGGCGAGGTAATCACCACACCGTTCACCTTCGCTTCAACAACACATGCTATCGTGCGTAATGGTCTGAAGCCTGTGTTCTGCGATATTGATCCTGTGACCTATTGCATGGATGTAACGAAAATCGAAGCGCTGATTAACGACCGCACCTGCGCAATCATGCCGGTGCATGTTTATGGTCATATCTGCGATGTAGAAGAGATTGAGCGCATTGCCAACAAATATGGCCTGAAGGTTATTTATGACGCAGCGCATGCCTTTGGCGTGAAGTACAATGGCCGCGGTATTGGCAGCTATGGCGATGTTTCCTGTTATAGCTTCCATGCTACGAAGGTGTTCAATTCTATCGAGGGCGGCTGTGTTTGCTATCATGATGCAGACTTTGGCAGAAAGCTCTATGAGCTGAAAAACTTTGGCATTCATGGACCGGAAAGCGTTGAAGCAGTTGGAGCAAATGCGAAAATGAATGAGTTCTGCGCAGCCATGGGTTTGTGCAATCTGCGCCATGTGGATGGCGAGATTGCCAAACGTAAGGCCGTAGTAGAGCGCTATAGAAGCCATCTGGAAGGCGTGGAGGGCTTGCAGCTCAGTCCGCTGCAGGAGGGCGTACAGCCGAACTATGCTTACTTCCCGGTAATTTTTGATGAGAAGGTATTCGGTGCAAGTCGCAACGAAGTGTTCGACGCTTTGGCAAATATCGGCGTAGGTGCGCGCAAGTATTTCTATCCGCTGACCAGCAGCTTTGAATGCTTCCATGGTCAATATGACGTTATGGAAACCCCTGTTGCCGTGCATATCAGCAAGCGCGTACTGACGCTGCCGCTGTATGCTGATCTGGCGTTGGAGGATGTTGACAGAATTTGTGAAGTAATTTTGGGGTGCAAAAAATGAAGGGTATAATTTTAGCAGGCGGCTCCGGTACAAGACTTTATCCGCTGACGAAGGTGACAAGTAAGCAGCTGCTGCCTATTTATGATAAACCGATGATTTATTATCCGCTGTCTACACTGATGCTGGCAGGAATTAAGGATATTTTGATCATTTCTACGCCGGAGGATACGCCGCGCTTTGAAGAGCTGCTTGGCGATGGCTCAAAGTTCGGCATCGACCTGTCCTATGCAGTACAGCCGAGTCCTGATGGTCTGGCGCAGGCCTTTATCATTGGCGAAGACTTTATTGGAGATGATACCTGTGCAATGGTACTTGGCGACAATATATTCTATGGCAGTTACTTCCGTAGAAATCTTGCTGATGCAGTGAAGGCAGCAGAGGAAGGCTATGCGACGATTTTTGGTTACTATGTAAAAGATCCTGAGCGTTTTGGCATCGTGGAATTTGATAAGAACCGTAACGTAGTTTCTGTAGAAGAAAAGCCGCAGCATCCGAAATCCAATTATTGCATTACAGGCTTGTATTTCTACGATAACAGAGTCGTAAAGATGGCAAAGCAGGTTAAGCCTTCCGCGCGCGGTGAGCTGGAGATTACTGATTTAAATAGATTGTATTTAAATGAAGGCAAGCTTAAGGTGCAGCTGCTTGGTCGTGGTTTCGCATGGCTCGATACAGGAACTATGGATAGCCTGATGGAAGCGTCTGTTTTTGTGCAGACAGTACAAAATAGACAGGGTGTAGTAATTTCCGCACCAGAGGAGATTGCTTATATGGAAGGCTTGATCAGCAAAGAGCAACTTTTGGAGTCTGCGAAGATGTATGGAAAATCTCCGTATGGGGAGCATTTGATGATTGTTGCTGAAGGAAAGTTTGTTTATTAAGTTTAATGCATAAAAACAACTGATTCGTAATCAGTAGGTCGTGAGGTGTAATTGATGAACATTATCGTAACTGGTGGCGCTGGCTTTATTGGCAGCAACTTTATCTTTCATATGTTGAAAAAGTATCTGGACTACCGCATTATTTGTTTGGACAAGCTGACCTATGCAGGCAATCTGTCAACGCTGGAGCCTGTAATGGACAATCTTAACTTCCGCTTTGTCAAAGCAGATATTTGTGATAGAGTAGCAGTGAATAAGCTTTTTGAAGAAGAGAAGCCAGATATCGTAGTGAACTTTGCAGCAGAGTCGCATGTTGACCGTTCTATTGAAGATCCTGGCATTTTCTTGCAGACGAACATCATGGGTACAGCAACACTGATGGATGCGTGCCGTAAGTATGGCATCAAGCGCTATCATCAGGTTTCGACAGATGAGGTTTATGGCGATTTGCCGCTTGACAGACCTGATCTGTTTTTCACGGAGGAAACTCCGATTCATACTAGCAGTCCGTATTCTTCTTCTAAAGCTGGTGCAGATCTGCTCGTAATGGCTTATCACAGAACATATGGTTTGCCTGTGACCATTTCTCGTTGCAGCAATAACTACGGACCGTATCACTTTCCAGAGAAGCTGATCCCGCTGATGATTGCCAATGCTTTAGCAGATAAGCCGCTGCCGGTTTATGGCGAAGGCTTGAATGTACGCGACTGGCTGTATGTCGAGGATCACTGCAAGGCGATTGATTTGATCATCCATAAGGGCAGGGTAGGCGAGGTATATAATATCGGCGGTCATAATGAGATGCGCAATATTGATATTGTAAAGCTAATTTGCAGGGAATTAGGCAAGCCGGAGAGTTTGATTACACACGTAACCGACCGTAAAGGCCATGATATGCGTTACGCAATTGATCCTACTAAGATTCATAATGAGCTAGGCTGGCTGCCGGAGATAAAGTTTGCTGATGGCATTAAAAAGACTATTAAATGGTATTTGGAAAACCAAAAGTGGTGGAAGGATATCATTAATGGTGACTATCAGAACTATTATGAGAAGATGTATGGGAATAGATAAGTAAAGAGGTCAGCATAGCTGACCTCTTTGTTTGCTATATTTTCGATTGTCCGCAATTTGTTCTTAAATCTTCACGCTTATACTTAAATTTTTCTGATGCTAGCGAATTAGTTTCATCAAAGTGATTCGATTTGATATCCAATATGCTGCATAATAACTCGTAAGCTAAGTCATTAGTCCAATAAAGGTTTTCGTGTTTCTTTAGAGTGTTATACACTTCTTTGTGCTGTACTATATACTCGTCTGCAAAATAAGTGAAAAACGGTATTCTTACGCTCGCTAGGCCTTCAAAGTTTGGCGAGCGTCTTTTGTCTGGAACAGTGGCATGATCAGAGAAGTAGACCATCGCCTGTAGGTTAAGGTTATCCTTAGCATAGTTGAAAATTTGCTCAAGAACGGAATCTGTATAAGCAATGGAATTAGCATAGTTTAATTCTAGTTCATATTTTCCAGCAGTACCAAATTTAGTAAAGCTTTCAGGATAACGATTAAGAAAATTAAAATGGCTTCCTTTTAAGTGGACAACAAGGAAATTATTTTTAGTTGTATCTAATTCTCCTAAATAATCTAATAAAGATTCGTCATATTGAATTTGATTAAGTTCCTGTTTCGTCCATTTTGCAACATCTGCAGTATTGGCAATTAATGTGACCGGGGTATCAGCACTACCAAGGTGGCCTTGGTTGCTATACCAGTGAACTTTATATCCCGCCTTATGCGCTATATCGATAATAGAGCATGATTCATAGAATTTTTTATCATTATATTGGTTTATCTCTGTCATTGCATTAGATACAGCTATTACAGTGCCTGGAAGAATAGAGAAAGCATTAGGGAAAAGAATAAAGTTTTTGCTTTGAGCCATCCTGTCGAGCCAAGGAGTGGTATTATATTTGTACTCTTTATTGAAGGCCTTCATATAGTCGCGTGATGCAGATTCGCCGATGACAATGAGAATGGTTTGCGTTTTTTGGCTTTTGTTTAATGATGTAACCTGTAACTTGCTGATACGTTCCTGCATATTTTGTGTGTATTGCAGATTAGTTGCCAGATATTCTTTGACATCTAAATAAAATTCTACAATGGCTGTTCGAATAAAAACGCCATGCTTTTTCTTCCAAAGATATATAGATAAAAAAATGGCTGTAGCAGCGATTACTGCTAGATTAATAATAGGAGTAGATTGTAATATTATTAGTTCTTGGTAGTTAAAGAACAAAACGATGAGCGTAGTGCAAATACTGCTAAAGAAAGCGGTAATATTAAGCGTTAAAGGCATGGATTTAATATACTCAATAATTTCGTTGTAGTGAGTTTCTTGAATCATTTCCATACCATTTTCGTTGATGCAAGCTTTGTACAGACCATAATAAATTAATTGTGCTATAGGGATAGCGAGCATAATTAATTCTGCAAGAGTAATAAATATAGTGGCAGGAATAGCGAGCCAGCTAACTTGCTGCGCTAGAATACCAAGAGAAGAAATCCATGCGATAAAATATAAGCCGAATACAGCTTCGAAGTGAAATTCAAAATCAGAAGAAACCTTGTGATTACTGATGAAGTAAAGAGTGGGGTACGTAAGAATCCAAAGTACTGCTATAACTGCTGGAATTAAGAACAGCGGTGAAGATAAGGGCAAGCTGGCGAGAGCAGCTGGCAGTACCGCTAAAATGGCGCAGGGAACAAAACGTCGCATTTGCAGATAAGTTGCTTTGTTTCCTAAGCCGTGGGAGATTTTTAAGTAGTAGATGTAGGAAAACAGGTAAAACACAATCGCTGTTATAATATATGTTGTATGGATGTAAATCATAATATCAGAACTCCTCTGCAGACTAATATTCAGTTAATTTAAAAACATCTTTATCATAGCAGAAAACTACTATAGAGTCAATTTTAGAGTGGTTAAATTGATGACGTATAATAAGTTGCACAAATTCAAAAAGATAGACATAGAGACTACCTTTACTTACAGAGATTCTCTGGGGATAGAAGGTTTTAGCCGGAACCATTAGCAATCTGAATCAAAAATGCTTGGCTCAAATGTGAAATTTTCGTCAGAGAATTGGCTGCGTTTACGTACCAATAACGTTATTGAATGTGTAAACAGAGAAATAAAGTGTCGCACAAGAGTGATAGGCATGGTTCCTAATGGTGAATCAGCATTGATGCTTGTATGTGCAAGATTACGTTATTAGCCAGCGATGACTGGGGAAAAAACGTTACTAGAACATGAAATATCTAACAGATATGCTTGCCGAAGAACTGTATTGCGAAGCAGAAATATCTTAAAAACAGCTAACTTAATAAGCGAATGTATCTAAAGCAGAAGCTAGTGGATATTTAATGGTGAAGTGCACTAACCGTTAAATTTATACAACTAAACTTCTACTAGGATGTATGAAGAAATTTGCGAAAAACTATGACAGTACCAATTTCGTTAGAGCAAAACCACAGAACTGTTAAAGCCTAACCACAACTTTCGCCATAGCGAAACCACAAAATCTGTTAAGGCCTAACCACACAAACGTTAGAGCGCATACCACAACTTTTGGAGGATTTATTTGTTTAGATGTGGCGTAGCAGAAGTTTTAGTCTGTTAAAGCCATTATTGTTTTTAAACAGGGAAGGTTTGGATATGACCACAAAAGGTGTAATAGGTTGACCCATAGATTTGGACTAGGTCGGGCACAAGAATGTAATAGCGAAACCACAAAATGGACTAGGCTTTAATAGAGCACAAAAATTGGACTAGGTCGACCCAACCACAAGTACTGGACTAATGCAGTACAGCTTTTCTGTTTGCCAGATTGGCTGTACTCCCGCTTTTTAATTGTTTGAGATTTGGACACGCTGGTGAATTTTGGCTGACACATCAGCATATAAGTTCACATCAAAACCTTCTGCTACTTCAAAGCTGACAAATAAACAGTATGGTATTGCTGTTTTAATCTTATTAGCTTCTTCTTTACAATTTACTTTAATGATAAGGTCATCATCATTCCAGACAATTGGATTTTCTCCAATAAAAATTTCATGTTGCAATGAACCTTTCCGAACTGCTTGCCATTCTGTATTTTGGCGGGCTGGAACAAGACCTTTCCCACTATCATCAATATTGAACCAAAGTTGTGCACCACGATATGTTTGCTTATTTGGTGCAATAGGAGAAAGATAGGATAATGTAACAGTCAATTTCCGTTTCATTAGGCGAGACGAAAAATCTACAGGAAGAGGAAGTCTAAAAATATTTCCTTCATCTTTCTTTAATGCTCCAAGCCCTATCAGTGTGATCCGCTCCTTGGTACACTCTATAACACGACTTATATTGGGCACACCGTTTCCAAGCCACTTACTTAATTGTTTCAGTGAAGCTCCCATTGCCAAAGCAAGTTTTTCAGCAATTGGTTCCCAAGATGCACCATGTGTAAGCATCGCTTTCAGAAGAATTGCGGTAGCTTCAACTGGTATTTTGGAGCCTGTTTGAGCAAGAAACACCTGATTTAGTACATCATGACATTTGGCTGCTTCATGTGTTATTTGTGCAGCAGCATCACTTGTTCCAAAAGAAAAAGCACATCCATCGGCATCACCAGTTCCATATGGAGCGGCAGATAAACATCCTGGCTCACGCAGAGATTCTACCCAATCGATTTTGCCATCAAATTTTCCCCTGATAAATTCTCTGCCACCATAATAAAACAAGTCTGGAGTAATAACAGAACGATATCCTTTTCCGATTGCAGATACAGGGGATGGCAGCCCCCTGTCAACAGCCCAAATAAAACGAGCAGTTTCATTTGCATTAGTGAAATCATCATACAGAGCACCGATTGTAAGACCATTCAAACTTTCTGCTGGTGCCAATATTTTGAGATTGCGCTGATTAGCTTTTATGGTTTCGCCAAAAATGCTACTTCTCTGTGATATATTAAGAGCTTTTAATTCATCAAACGGTTTATCTACAAAGTTAACAATTTCTGGATGGTTACCTGCACTTATGATAAATAAAATATTATATTTATAAGCCAAGAAATCGAGTAGTCGAGCAGTTGGACTCATTGTGGTAGCCAACTGCCGCACAGGATCTCCAATAGATAAATTGATTACTTTAGTATTAGGTGCCGTGGCACTTTCTTGACCATCTCCTTCCATCATTCTCTTTACAGCTCGATGAAGAACATCGATAAACATGCTATCATCAGGAACACATTCTGTTATCTTATCAAATCCATTTTGCTTTGGTCGTAGAATTGGTCGCACATATACGGGACTACTAATAGGAGCCTCGTTCCTTTTAATATCACCATAAATTGCAAGAGAAACCATTGATGTGCCATGAACGCGATATTTGCTTTCATATGCAGAAGCATAGTCATCAGGATCATCGACGATAACTCGCCCACGAAGCAGACGGTGATTCTGCATTGGCATACCATCGAAAACGGCAACCACAGCATCACCTGTCGGCAATGGTGCTTCTTCAGCAGAAGTACATATTTCTGAATCAGTTGCAGAAACAAACATGGATTGGCAAACTGGGCGGAAGAACATGATATCGTCAACTTGCGACAATTCAATTTCTTCGTATCGATTAACTAATCCCTCAATAGAAACTCTAGGCAACTCAACTAACATGCCATGATAAAAAATTTCTCCTATTACACATTCTTGAATTATGCGTCCACCTAAAGATTGAATTTCGTGGCGAATCGCTTCAACCGCATTTCTTCTTTTTGTTTCGTCACTTCTAAAGAATAGTTCAATCTCAAATGGGACAGGCGAATCACCGTCAAATTCCAATGATTCACGCCAATAGTCCAAAGCATGTGTTTCTGCAATTCGATCTCTTGCATCCCATTTTCTTATATCATTTATATGGGTAAAAATATCACGTAGACCTGCAAAACCACGTTTGAAAACATCGCTTTCACCATTTTGACGTCTTTGCCATAATGATAATAATTGGGCCATTGCCTGTTGATTAGACATTACACAATATAGTTTCCCATTTAGAGAATCATCAACTCTTTCACCAGAGTCTTTATCAACTTGATAAAAATCATCATCGGGATTAAAAGGTTCAACTTCGCTATCAAATATCCATTCAAGACCATCTGTATTCTTCACTGCTGTATAAAAATTATCGACGGTTCCAATTATTTCAAAAACTAAGGCAAACTCAGGGTTGATTCCGGTTGGTGATTGTTGGAGCTTTAAGGCTTTCTGCTCAAAAGCATTTTTGAGCAAATTAAAGGATGGTTGCAATCGAGTAAATTGTCTTCCAAAAGAAGGTCTTACAGTCTTTGTAAATACGGGAGTTTTGTGCTCACGATCTGCCCGCTCTGGCGACGGAAATAATATTAAAGGTCTGTCTGGCATGTTTCTACTCCTCCCTGATTTTTATGTGCAATGATTACTTGAGCTTGCCAGCTACGAATGGCTCTTTCGGTAATTTCTTTCACATTATCATTTGGTATACTTAAAACATATTGTCTATAAACTGATAGTGCAAATTCCTCCGCTTCTGCGTAGCTTATACCTAAGGTTTTCTTCGCAAGCGTGCTTGGCTGCAAACCAAACTTAAAATCTCTTTCCTTTTCAAAGAAACGATAATATTCTTCTAAATTGCTTCGAGTCGGTTTAGGTATATCTAGCCGAATTTGAAATCTTCTCCACGCTGCTTTATCAAGCAAATTGTCATGATTTGTAGCGGCAATGGCAATTACATAACTCGGAAGTGCATCAATTTGCATTAGTAAAGAACTTACGACTCGCTTAATTTCACCTGTTTCATGGACATCGCCTCGTTCTTTTCCCAATGTCTCAAATTCATCAAAAAACAAAACACATTCTCTCGTTTTAGCATATTCAAATAATTTTGATAATCTTGACGCTGTCTCACCAAGGTAAGAACCAATGATACTTTCATACCTAACTGTAAGAATAGGAATCATTAACGCTTCTGCTATTGCTTCTGCCAATGAAGTTTTTCCGTTTCCAGGGGGGCCAATCAATAGTAGCTTATTTCTGGGATTTATTCCATATGATTGTAACAAATCAGCACGGTTTTGTTCATTAATTAAATCTTGGCAAGTTGACCGGACATAAGCTGGAAGAATTAGATGATTAAGTCTTTTCTGGGGAATTTTTTCAGAAAATAAACTTTGATCACTTATACCACCACGAATAATTGCCGGTGAGTTAGGATTTTCTCTTGTAATTGGTCTGCAAGAGTTCTTTAGCAATTCTTCAATTTTTGCCGCAAGTACAGTGTGTTGCTTTGCGCGCTCTTCTGCACATAATGCTTCTGCTGCTTTCCTAAAACTTGCAGAATCATTTACTAAGCCGTACCTTATTAATTCACATAACAAATCTGCTCTTGCCATAATTATTTACCTCCTAAAATTTCTAACGACAATTGGCAAGCAGCGTCACAATAGGTCATTAGGAATATCAATAAAATTGTTTTCACAAAAATCATAAAAACTCTTTACTGCCAAATTGCTCGGCACAACGTGATCATTTTCCCATCGGTTAATCGTTGAGTAACTAACATTAATTGCATTTGCTAATTGCTTTTGACTTAATTTCAGTCTCTTACGAACAGAAATTACAAATTCTGAAAATGTCATAATCGAACCTCCAAATATAGCATACGCTACATTTTATTTATTGTATAAGTATAGCATATGCGATATCCTTTTACAAGGTGTCTGATAAGCGTCAAATCATATTCATTCACCAGATATTTTATGTGCTAAATAGACAGAGAGTGGAGTTAAATAGATGGAATGGAGAAAGTTTTTTGGGGAGGTTTAGTGTATATATGACTGAAACCAAAATGAGATTACATACTTGACAAAATAGAGAAAAATACCTACAATAATGACAAACACAAAAGAAAGGGGCTGAACTCATGACTACTCATCTGGAACATTGTTTTACTGAAAAAGGAAGACAAGGGTTATGCAATTTGTTTGAAGGCTCTATTGAATGCAGAAATCAGATTTTAAAAAACTATCCTATTAGAAATTCAAAAGGAAATTTGGTTTGGGACGTATTGTTTAGAATGCTTATGGAAGAAATGGAGTCTGATTTTGGTTTTGTTAGTTGTGAAGCTTTTATTGCTAACAGAGGATGTTGGAATTTTGCATTGATTTATTCGGATGGTATTTTGTTTTCAATTATGCGTGAACAAAGATTTATACAGTTGCAAAAGGAATTGACAAAAAACAGTAAGTCAACACATTATGCTGTTAGTTTAGCTAGAATTCTTAATGTTGGGGTGAAGAATCAACAAGGGTGTTTATTCTCTGTTACTGATGATGAAGTTGACCAACGCTCAGCTGATATAGCTAGTAAATTGTTACAACGCTTAGATATAGATAGTGATTTAATAGAAGGCTTCGTTATGATTTTAATTGATGCGGACGATACACATTTATATTCTGTCAGGATGGTATTAGTGAATGGTGCATTGGAAATATGCGAGGAATACAGTCTAAAAGATTATATTCAAATTAAGGAGCCTATTATTGTTGAATCCGTTCAAGAATATCCTGATGCTAAACCTGATGATCCGAGCAAAAATCTTAAATTAACAGGTAAAGCTGAAGCAAGAAAGGCTAAAAGACAAGGAGCGCTTAAACAAATCAGTGCTTCTGAGGTAAATGAAAATATCAAGTAATACGTTGGAGGTAAGTGTCATGAAGGGAAAATTTAATAATCAAAGGTTAAAAGATGCCATGGAATTACGTTGTATGCCTATTACAGAGTTATCACAATCAACTCACATCTCACGACAGACAATAACTGAATATAGGACTAATCCGGAATGTAATCCCGACATTTTAAAAATTAAGCATATTGCTGAAACATTAAATTTTCCGTTCAGCTTTTTCTTAGAAAAAGGCTTACCGATGAAAAGTAACGCTGCATACTTCAGATCGCAACTTACGACCAAACAGTATTACAGAAAAGCGCAGCAAGTGAAGCTTAAATTAATAGCAAGCATATATGATTTTTTAAAGGAATATATAGAGTTTCCCGCTTTTAATGTTCCTGTTTATGCTAATTTGAAGCCAGAAAATGCTGCAGAACAGTTAAGAAAAGAATGGGGGTTAGGTGAGAGACCTATAGAAAACATGATTCCACTACTTGAGCAACATGGAATATTGATAGTTTGCCTTGAGACTGAGACTGACGCTATAGATGCTTTTACTCAAAGGTTTTCCCTGGACAATGGAGACAAGATATACGTTATCGGGTATTCTGCTAATAAAAAATCAGCTTCAAGAGTTCATTTTGACTTAGCTCACGAATTAGGACATATTTGCTTGCATGATTGGCAAGAGGTTGATGAACTTGAAAGAGAAGAATTCAAGTCAAGAGAACAGGAAGCCAATAGCTTTGCATCAGCATTCCTATTACCGGAAAAAACAATTTTAAGAGATTTAGATACTTGTGATTTGAGCATAAAAGGGTATAGTAAATTAAAAAGAAAATGGCGTACCTCAATTGCTGCTTTGTTGATGAGAGCTAATAGATTGGGTGTCATAGACAATATGGCGTATAAGGATATGATTATTAGAATGCAAAAGCAGGGGATTAGAAAACAAGAGCCATTGGATAACGAATTAATTACTGCTGAGCCTAGTATTTTGAAAACAGCAGTCAATTTATTATTGAGTAATAATGTTTTTGACAGGAACGATTTTATGAATGCTTTGACTTATGAAGGATGCATATCTTTGTACCCAGAACAGGTCGAAGAATTGCTTGGGTTGCAGAAAGGAACTTTGCAGACTAAAATATTAGATTTTAATCATTTACTTTTAAAACAAAAATTAAAAACAATTTAAGTATAAGAGATGCATAGGGATATGCATTCTAGAGTATAGCAGAACACCGCCAAGCGAGCGCGTACAGCGTGCATGGCGGTGTTTGTTGTTGACATTGTGATTAATTAAAAGAGGTTAATTGACTAATGCCAAAATCTTCCGTTCTTAATTATTTAAACATCAAAAGGTTTAACTTGTAATACTTGACTCTGTTGACAGTAGTAATTATCAAATGTTCTTTAGGCATTGACTCAAGGCGTATTTTTATAGTTTTTTGAGATTTGTCCGTCAGTTTTACTAGTTGAGCCATCGGAATACCTTGACCATAAAATAAAGCTGCCTGCAAGAGAATGTAGTAAATATTTTGCAGTAAATCATCATCACTGATAAATTTATCAACTTTAGCTCTGTATGTTTCCAACTGAGTCTCTTTGCGTTGAAGTACTGCAATTGTATCATTAAAAGTAGATAACAAGAGTCGCATAAAGCCAGTGACAAACGGTGTCATATCGCCTCTGTTTCTTTCACTGTCAGCTTCTTTGAAAAGAGCATAATAAGTTGCACGATTTTTTTTTATAAAAATAGATAACCTTAATGAAGCTAATGGGTGGAAGTGTTTAGATAGAAAATAAGAGGTAATAAATCTATCGGTTCTGCCGTTACCATCGTAAAAGGGGTGGATATAAGCGAAAAAATAATGGAATATACTTACCCTGACAAGTAATGGAACGCTTTCATCGTTTAAAAGCTCTAAAGCATACTGCATTAAACTTATAATCCGTTCTTCAGGCATAACTCCTTGATGAATGGTTTTACCAGTGCCGGAATCAATATCAACAGAAGACTTTCGGAATAAATTACCGTCTAATTCGTTGTCAGGATTTTCTGCAATAACTTCAGCATGTGCAAAATCATCGTAAAAAGCTCTTACGTTTTCACATGTTTTGAATTCTATATCAGTTCTCCCCAGCAAATCTTTATACTTGTGAATTACTGAAGTGAAACGTGCCGAACGTGGTGCAGTACCGTCAATGATATCACGCAATTCTTTCCTTGTGCTATGGATACCTTCTATTTCATTGGTAGATTTAACTTCTTCAAGTATAGATAATAACGTAAATTGGTCTAATACTACATTAGGTACAGAATGTATTACATACAACAACATTTCGTATGATTTGTATATCTGCTCCATGAGTAGCGCTATTTCTTGCGTGTAAATGAGAAATGCTGAATAAGTATTTTTGCGATTATATTCTTTGATGGGCATATCAAAATGTTGGGTAAAAGGTGCGGCATAGCGTTTGGAATACTCTAATTCATAGCCGTTTTCATTGGTATAATATACTTTTTTTAGTGGTTCATATTTCATATTTACTCCTAACGTCTTTGGTAAAAAGGGCTGATTTTCCAAAAGACACTAAACGTCTTTGGTAAAAAAGGCCGATTTTCCAAAAGACAATTAACGTCTTTGGTAAAAAAGGCTGATTTTCCAAAAGACAACTAAAATCTTGCGAATTGATGTGCATACCGTAGAAAGAAGATATTAACGGCATACTGTTTTCTTTCCTTTAATTATAATATCTGCTCCGGCAAAATACAACATAGGGTGCTGAACAAAAAGCAGTACCTACGGCATCCGGAGGTCCCGGATACCGTAGGTGCTATCAACATTTTCCTGCAATTTCTGTAACCTGCTTTACAAAAAAATAGCGTATCTCCTTTCTTTACGCGAAAACTGCAACTTTTTATTGACAGTTACAAAGAATTGCTGTATTATCATGCACATAACTTAATAACGGGCGATGAAGAGAAGAGTAAATGTACGAGCCTGGCAAAGAGAGCCTTCGTGACGGTGCAAGAGGGAGCAGGTGGTGACATTGAAGATGGTCTTGGAGCCGATGGGCTGAGATGCTGGCATTTAGGCCGTCCGGGTGCACCCGTTACAGTGCTGGAGTATTAAAGGGTAAACAATCCCTGCGTACTTGATGAGGTCCGTGTGGTAACATATGGATGAATTAGGGTGGTATCACGAAGCAACGCTTTCGTCCCTGTATTTTTACAGGAACGGAAGCTTTTTTATTGCTTATCCTCCTGTAGCAAGTCGAAAATCTAAGTTAGGAAATGTAGGAGGAACAAACAATGCCGATTAAAATCAATGACCATTTATCCGCTATCTGCCAACTGCAGGAGGAAGGAATTTTTACCATGACAGAGCAGCGCGCGACAACGCAGCGTATTCGTCCGCTGAAGGTGTGCGTGCTGAACCTGATGCCGTTAAAGAAGCCGACGGAGATTCAACTGCTGCGCCTTTTGGGCAATTCTCCGCTGCAGATAGAGGTTGATTTCTGTCGTACTGTGAGCCGTGAAACTACGCATACCGATAATTCGTATCTTGACCGTGCTTATCTGGAGTTTGATGATGTTAAGGATCGCTATTACGATGCCTTCCTGATGACAGGTGCACCGGTAGAAACTATTCCCTTTGAAGCTGTCGATTACTGGAAGGAAATCGAAGCTTATCTTGATTGGGCGGAATATCACTGTTATTCTACGATGACACTTTGTTGGGGCGCGCAGGCTGCCTTGTATCATTATTACGGCGTAAACAAAACGATTTTGCCGGCGAAGATGTTTGGCATCTTCCCCTACGGCCTGACGGTGAAAAATCATCCGCTGCTGCGTGGCTTTGACGACAGATACTTTATTCCGCAGTCACGTCATACCGCGGTTGATGATGATGCGATTGATGCCTGCAAGGCGTTGCAGGTGCTGTCCCGTTCGGTAGAAAACGGTATCAACATCTGTGCTACCAAGGATTTGCGCCGCATCTTCGTTTTAGGCCATTTCGAATATGATCGCTATACTTTGGCTAATGAATATTTCCGCGATAAGAAAAAGAATTTGCCGATTGATTTGCCGGAGTTTTACTTCCCCGATGGCGATACAACGCAGGAGCCAGTGTTTAAATGGCGCAGCTACGCGCATCTGTTCTATATGAACTGGCTGAACATCGTTTACCAGGATACGCCGTATGATTTGCACGAGCTGGCACCGGCAAGCGGTAATAAACTGGATAAGGCTTTGGGCGACTATAACAAAATTCTTTTGCAGCTGCAGCGCATGGGTGCCGCAATTCCTGCCAACCAATAATTTGAAGATGATAAATTTTTGAAGGAGCGATAGAAAATGAGTGAGTTAAAAATCAATACCAAATGCTTAGTAGGCGGCTACAAACCCGGCAACGGTGAACCGCGTCAGATTCCTATTATCCAATCCACTACCTTTAAGTACGATACAAGCGAGGCAATGGGCAAGCTGTTCGACCTAGAGGCTACAGGATATTTTTACTCCCGCCTGCAAAACCCGACCTGCGATTTCGTAGCAGCAAAAATTGCGGAGCTGGAGGGCGGTGCTGCAGCAATGCTCACATCTTCCGGACAGGCAGCTAACTTCTTTGCCTTATTTAACATCTGTGAGGCGGGCAGTCACATTGTTGCTTCTTCTTCGATTTACGGCGGCAGCTATAATCTGATTGACGTAACGCTGGCGAAGATGGGTGTAACAGCGACCTTTGTTTCTCCCGATGCTACGGACGAGGAGCTGGACGCTGCTTTTCGGGATAATACCAAGGCTGTGTTTGGCGAAATTATCGCTAACCCCGCATTGACGGTGCTGGATATTGAAAAATTTGCCAACGCTGCGCATCGTCATGGTGTGCCTCTAATCGTGGATAACACCTTCCCAACACCGATTAACTGCCGTCCGCTGGAATGGGGTGCAGACATTGTAACGCATTCTACTACGAAGTATATGGATGGTCATGCTGCCTGCCTGGGCGGTGCGATTATCGACGGCGGCAAGTTCGACTGGCTGGCGCATGCTGACAAGTTCCCCGGTCTGTGTGCACCGGATGAATCCTATCACGGAATTACCTACGCCGAAAAGTTTGGCAAGGAGGGTGCTTTTATTACCAAGGCTACGGCGCAGCTGATGCGTGATTTCGGTGCTATGCAGTCGCCGCAAAGTGCGTTCATTCTGAATCTTGGCTTGGAATCGCTGCATGTGCGTATGCCGCGCCATGTAGAAAACGCTCAGGCTATAGCGGAATTTTTGGAGCAGCAGCCGCAGGTGGAATATGTCAACTACCCCGGACTGAAGTCCAATAAATATTATGCTTTGGCGCAAAAATATCTGGGCAATGGCGGCTGCGGCGTAGTTTCCTTCAACCTGAAGGGAGGACGCAAGGCGGCGGAAGCATTCATGAAGCGCTTGCAGCTGGCGGCAATCGAAACACATGTGGCTGACGCGCGTACCTGCTGCCTGAATCCGGCAACTACAACGCATCGTCAGATGACGGATGAGCAGCTGGCGGTGGCCGGTATTCCTGCAGGCTTGGTGCGTCTGTCCTGCGGTCTGGAGGATAAGGAAGATTTGCTGGCAGATTTACAGCAGGCTTTGGCCGGTATTGCGGATTAAAGCATGCAGCTTTTATAGGGAAGGTTGAAGGCCGGTCCTGTGGGCCGGTCTTCTTTTTTACATAGTTATGCTATACTATTTATTTACATCTTGCGTATTAAAGTGTACAATAAATGTAATCAAGTCTGGCAAAAAACAGATATTTTGCTTAGATAAAGCTGTAATAAATGGAGGAAGGGGCTATGTGTATGGATTTGTATAATGTACAAAAGCTGCTGCAGGCTAAGATTCTGACCGGCAGTGAGCTGATGCACCGCCAAATTGAGTCCTGCTGCGGCAGTGACATGATGAGCGATGTTCTGGCCTTTACCAAACGCAACACCTTGCTGTGCACGGGACTGACTAATATGCAGGTAGTGCGCACCGCCGATATGACGGAGCTGAGCGCGCTGGTATTTGTGCGTGGAAAGGTGCCTGATGCTGATATTGTGGCAGCGGCGGCGGAAAACAATCTGCCGGTTCTGGCTACCGATTATACCTTATTTGAAGCCTGCGGCATTCTTTACGGAGCAGGTATCCGTGGCTGCAGCAAAAAGGAGTAAGCAAAATGACAGACAGTAAATCAGTAAAATTAGCCTTTGACTGCGTTGGCGGAGATTTTGAACGCGCAGGCGAAGCTTCTTCTAAAATAAAAAAGATGCTGCAGCGCTTAGGCATTCCGGCAGATATTGTACGCCGTATTGCCATCGGCACCTATGAGGCGGAAATGAATGTTATCATTCACGCCGGCGGCGGCAATGTAGCGGCCGAGGTGTTCCCGGATGCTACGGTTATTACTGTAACCGACCACGGCCCCGGAATACCTGATATCAATAAGGCCTTGCAGGAGGGCTGGTCTACTGCGCCTGATTATGTGCGTCAGATGGGCTTTGGCGCCGGCATGGGCCTGCCTAATATGGTAAAGTGCTCCGATAAGTTTGATATTCAGTCCAAGGTGGGTGAAGGAACCTGCATCACAATGCAGTTCAAGCACCAAAGCGAGGATTTGTAAGAGATTTTAGAAAACGAGGTGATACGCAATGGCTCCTCAACCAACAACATATTTCCATTCGGTGGAATTGCAGCGGAATAAATGTCAGGGCTGCGTATCCTGCGTCAAGCTGTGTCCGACAGAGGCCATCCGCGTGCGCAACGGCAAGGCGGAGATTTTGGGAGACCGCTGCATTGACTGCGGTGCCTGTGCTGCAGGCTGTCCCTATCATGCCTTCAACGTAAAAACCGACACGTTGGATGGATTGGCAGATTATGCTTATAATATTGTGCTGCCGGCACCTTCACTGTATGCGCAGTTCCCGGATAATATTCCGTTGGAAAGCATCTGGCAAGGCCTGCATAATATAGGCTTTGATGAAATTTTTGATGTTTCACTGGCTGCTTATCTTGTGAATCCATTAAAAAGCACTTATGAATATGATGATATTGCTGATTACGTTGAGGCTATCAAAGAAGCGAATAATCTTAAATCAGACACTATACATGCAGGCAATTATATTATTGTTCCATATTATACTGACTGATTGCAGAGTATATGATACATTTTCTTTCATATTGTAACAATATAGCTAACTATATGACACATTTTTAACAAGTTAGATACCTAATATTCTAATATAGATATTACTTTAGGAAGAGGTTGTTACATTATGAATAATTTATCCAGACGTTTTATTAAACTGTTTTTCTCACTTATATCAATAGTGTTTATTATATCAATTTCTAATACCGCAAATGCCGATGCAGCTTCTTTAAAGCTAAAATATAATAACCGAACACGTATATATAAGGGCAAGCAGGTTGACGTATATCTGGATAGTAAAAAGGTGGCTATGGATAAGACCAAGGGGGTTGTGCTTAATAAAACTCTTATGGTATCTTATAAGGACGTATTCAAAAAGGCTTGCGGAATAAAGACAACATATAATTCTAAAACCGGAAAGATTGTTCTAAAAGGCAATGGAGTTACGGTACGGCTTAAGCTTAACAGAAAAACGGCATATATTAACGGTAAGAAAAAAAATTTGAAACAGGCGCCTGTTAAGGTACGTTATGTCAAGAAGAAAAAGACAAAGGTTCTCATACCTGCAAAGGTTATATCAAAGGCATTCGGTTATACTTACAGTTATTCATCAGATACTGCAATGATGACTATAAAATCTCCATATGTTCTTGAATATAACGGCGCTCAGCATATATATAAGAAGTATTTTGGAGGTCTTGTATATAATAATATTACTGCTGACATGAACTATATGCCGGCTTTATCAATAGGCTGTACAATGATTCCTGCGGAGCAGGTTCTCAAAAATATTATGGGTCTTGAGTATACGTATGATAAGAATGCCGGAAAGATTACTGTAAAAGCATTAAATAATAAATTAGACCTCGTTATAGGTTCTAAGACAGCGCTTATTAATGATACAACACCGGTAACACTTAAGACAGCGCCTACTATAGTAAAGAGGATGGATACAAAGGCAGAAGCTGTTATGGTACCTGCGGCAACGGTTATGGCTGCTCTTGACTATTATTACAGTTGGAATTCATCTTTGAATATTATCACTATACAGACTAAGAATTATTTTTCATGGAAAGCGGACGATAATACTGACTATGACAAAACGCTTTATAACAATTCATTAATGAAAGCGGATGCAGTATATGATAACAATAATA
>OJMO01000634.1_pt1 | contig 24553 bp, 22 predicted proteins | sample 1597241 | NCBI WGS metagenome assembly OJMO01 (sample SAMEA2452129, study PRJEB22498) | human gut metagenome | biome: human feces; feature: human gut; material: feces | place: Australia | collected 2012 | reverse complement strand
TTCTTTTTTTAATTTATTATAATCCCTTCGTAATAGTAATTCTTTAAATTTTAATTCTTTTGAATTTGTCATTTTAGATTCTCTCCTTTTTTTTTAGAAACCTAACTTATGTGAACTGATTTTATTTGCAGCTCTGACACGCGCCTGGTTAAAAAACTTTGCGTATGTTTTACTTGTCACCGCTACAGTATCACCTAATCTATCCGCCACTTCTGCCTCTGACAGCCCCACAATACTGATTAAATACGACGCATGAGAATGCCTTAAACCATGGAAGGTAATATGATTTAGTCCGTTTGCGTTAGCAAGCTTCATCATGTACTTGTTTCCAGTGGTGGCTGCGAGAGGGAAGTAGGGACCACGTATTGCTGAATGGAATACATAACAGTCATTAGTGAATTCTGGTTGTTTTTTGTTGTTTTCATAAATTTCAATTAGCACTGTTCTTGTATCGTCATCCATTACAAGTTGGTGATAATCGCCATTCTTTCTCCCCGCACGTTCTGTGTTATGTTTAGAGATATGGTTGTTGATGTTAATAATGTTGTTATTAAAATCGATATCCTTCCATCTCAACGCTCGAATCTCGCCATATCGCATGCCTGTAAAGTAACCAAATCGGATGATATGTTGTATTTGTCTTGCATCAGGTGCATTTTTGTACACTTCAGGAATTGATTCAATAACTTGTTTCATTTGTTCTGGAGTCCAAAACTTTAAATCATCATTCGTTTTAGCAATTTTCAACTTTGGATAGTTTGTGATAGGGTTACTATTGATATATCCCTTTTTTACTGCAAAGTTCATCAGTATCTTCATTGTAGTAATTATTGTATTTATGTACGAAGCATGATATCCGTTTGATTGCATGTCACGTACAATCAAATCCATATCAGATTCACGGATATTAACAATCTTTTTGTTTTTTAAATGTACAAAGAATCTATTGTATCTTGATTTCATGTCAATCAGAGATTTACCGGATTTATGCACTTCAAGATAATTACAATAGTCTTCAAATAGGCCACTAAATTTCATATTCAAGTCCATTGAGGATTTTAGAAACTGCAATTCGAATTCTTGTGCTGATCTTTTTGTTTTGAATTTCGTGTTAGTTTTAGGATTTCTTCTGATTGTAGTCCTTTGATGTGTTAATGGATTGGTACATTGAATTATCCAATATCCTGTATCTTTTCCTCTAATTTTCTCGTGAAGAACTGTCATTTTTTCCTCCTGTCTTTGCCTAAAAATACCGGAATGCCGGTACTCTCTTACATATACAGAGTACCGCTATTCTTATACTGTGTCAATATTTTTTAATATTTTGTTTTTCTTTGTCATATTTGTCATATGCTTTTATTTTTTATATAATAAATACATGAGATGCATTGAAGATGATTTAGAATTGCAAGATAGAATGACATATGTGCGTAAGCATTTTGGTTCAAGGTTAAAATATTTGATTAAACTTAGAGGGTATAAAGTTGCTCCGTTTGCAAAAGAATTAGGCTGGAGCAAGGATACATTATATAAATACTTCCGCGGAGAAATTTTTCCCAAAAAAGAATATTTGGATCTTCTCCTCGACAAGCTTAATTTGAATTTAAATGTATTTATGTATGATACATTTTTATTGGACAAAAAATGGATGTACTGGAATAGTGATGATTCTGAGCTGATTGAAGATATTGATTTTAATGGGGTTAATGGTGTGAAGTTTGGAGTTGTTGATGAGCTGGAAGAATTGAACATCATGCTTGATTTCATTCGGCAGAATGCAGTCGGTTTAAAATCAGAGGATTTACATAATATTCTTTATCTCGTAAGAAAGGCAAATGATTACATATTCAAAATATACACAGAAAATACTGATTGGGAACTTCTAGACAGTGGCGATTCAAAATAATATTTATGAAACCAGATGCTTGTTAAGGTGTCTGTTTTTTCTATATTTCTAATAAAACAGAATATGTCTTTTTCTTTACGATTAAAAATTAAAACTTGGCGAATAAATAATACATTTGGCGAAGTAATTGGCGAGGTGATGAATAGGCAAAATATGCATACTTGTGACGATATTTGTGACGACATTTGTGACGATGTTTATGATGTAAATACTTATTTTTGTTACATTATGCTGCTTTATTTAAAGTATATTTAATATATATTGTGTATTGTTATTATGCATAATTCTCTCCCTCCGTCGACGCCATCTTGTGAATAAAGCCCTTATATAAGGGCTTTTTTTCTGTTTATAGATAGTTTTGAAAACCTTTTTGAAAACCTTTAAAAAAAGTGGTAAAAACAATTGCGAAAATAACAGCTTAAATGCTGTTATGCGGCCAATTATATTTGATGCTATAAATTATACTAATTCATCAATGATGCACCTTAAAATGCATTTAAAGTTCGTTAAAATTTAAAATACAAATGATAGATTGTTTGGTGTAACTTATCATTAATGAGTGTATGTTTAGATTATATTAAAAAGTTGTTGAGAGTAATCTGTGCGATTTCAAACTTATCACTAAGGTAAATAATAGTATTGATTATGAAGGCATGTTGATCTCTTTGTACCTTGAAGCGTTGGAAATTTTGGTACGGCTCTCGTACTATTTTTAAATTATTTGCCTTAGAGCTTTGTACGAACTCGCTCCATGTTAGAAATCCGTCTATTATTTCTGGATTTTTGATCAGGTCTTGGCTTGGAAGATATGTAAATATTGTTGTCAAAAATTTATATGGATCCAATCCATTTGTTTTTGCTACTTCAATTATGCTATATGAATTCGCACTAGATTCTGCTCCTAATACGCTTGCCGAGAACAACCAGTTCTTTCTTCCTGTCCTAAATGGTCAAATTACTCTTCCATCTAATGAGTTTGTCGTTGGAACATATTCTAAATTTTATAAAGTGCTTTATATAAAGTATATTAAATTGAATTGAAAGGATTTGTGCACCTTAAATGCACCTTTTGGATAGCTTCATCAACAACATTGCTTGGCTTAAATGCTGAGCTTTTTATTTATGCTTGTGCATAGATTATAAAAGAAATTGAGCATAACCTGATAATCCGAAAATCAACAAATAATTTTTTTAGTTTTAGATATCAAAATGTCCCTCTTCTACAAGATTTTGTCGACTTATACAGGTTTTATTTACTATTTTTTTTCTTGTGTGTAAGATTTACTTACCATAATATCACGGAGGCAAGAGATATAATGTACAACAGTTTTATCAGTAAATAAGCTATTGTGTCACATTCGGATGAAATCATGATTTGTTATTATATGCAATTTTAGATGAATGATTAACTAAGAATACAGATCTAAAAAGGGGTTTGAACATATTAATGAAGGGGATTCTATTTTAATTTATCAGTAGTCAGATACCTGGTATTTTTAGACGATGGAAAAACAAAAAAATTTATTTGCAAAATAAATTGTATCGGAAATTATGTGGTTTTAATAAAAGTAATTAAAAAAAGGATCTTTTGATGATATGAGAAAATATGTTAATGCTGTTTTTCAGAATTTTATAAAATATCTATTTGATATAAAAACTAATATTGGCATCATAATGTCAACATAAAATTCACCAAAATGGATCGTTTAATATTCACCGATTTGAATCGCATTATTTAGTTTTCAAATGTATCAATTATGTCTTTCATCCTGTATTTTGAACCTACTGCATCAATGATGCTTTAGCAAAATTAGACATATTTCAAACATTTGATAAATTGAAAAAAATCAATTGTGTATATTTGTAACACATAGATTGTCAAATATTGGTTCGTCGGATCAAATTATAGTTTTAGATAAAGGCGTAGTTATTGAACAAGGGGTTCATAAAGATTTGATTAAAAGGAATAGTAAATATAAAAAATTATTTGATACACAAATTAGTCTGTATAAAAAGGGAGGCATAGAAGAATGTTAGAAGTGAGAAATTTGTTCAAGGCATTAAATGGAAATGAAATATTAAAAAATATTAATCTTCGATTTGAAACAGGAGTTTATGGATTGTTAGGTGCAAATGGAGCAGGAAAAACAACATTAATTAAATGTTTGTGTAATTTATATGAAATTGATTCGGGGAGTATTTTGTATAACGGAATACAAATTAATCATTTAAAAAATAATTATTTTAATTCTTTAGGATATTTGCCACAAAATTTTGGCTATTATCAAGATTTCACAGCTTATGATTTTTTATCATATATAGGAGTTTTAAAAGGCTTAGAAGGAAAAAAACTTGAACATAGGATAGAATATTTGTTAAAAGAATTAGGATTATACGAGAAAAAGAATATTAGACTTAAACTTTATTCAGGAGGAATGCTTAGGCGGGTAGGAATAGCTCAAGCATTGTTAAATGAACCGGAAATCTTAATTTTGGATGAACCTACAGCTGGATTAGATCCTAAGGAAAGAATTCATTTAAAGAATTTACTTAATCAATATGGTGAGAAGCATACAGTAATTATTTCTACTCATATTGTTTCTGATGTTGAGGATATTTCAAAAGCTATTATTCTTTTAAAAAAAGGTGAAATCTGTGAACAAGGTGATTTAGATGTCTTATTAAAAAAGATTGAAGGATTTGTTTATGAAGGAACTGTACCTAAAACACAATTGGATTATTTCATGAATAAGTATAGAGTTAGGAACGTATACGATTTGGGTAATACTATTAGAATAAGGATAATAACCGAAGATAATGTTGAAAAATGTTTTGTGCCTATAGAAGCTACCTTAAATGATTTATACTTATACTATTTTGATGAGGTAAGTGAAGATGACTAGGTTAATTAAAAATGAGTTAAACAGGATATATACATGTAAGATTAACAGAATCTCAGTATTATTATTAATTATGATTTCCGTCATATATGGCTTTTTGACAGTGTTTCAGGATCAGACTATAACTTATTATGAACAAGGAATAATCTATGGTATTGATGCAATAACCTTTGAAAAAAATTTATCTCATGGTACTGTGGGAATAAATGATGATGAAATAAATAAAATTATTGATAAATTTCAAAAGCAAACAAATAATATTAACAGCAATGATGGCGAAGCATTTAAAACAATGTACAGTAAAGAGCTGAGGCCCTATGAAGAGGTGATTTCACTTATTGATTTTACTTTGGGTGGAACATATATGGATCAGTATAAAAAAATATTAGAAGTTAAGACTCCAATAAATTTTGTTGAGCTTTGGAAAGATAAAACTAATTGCACCGCTAAAACACAAAGTTTTAAATCTGGATATAGTAAAGGCTATCAAAGATTTCTGAAAAAAAATATGGATTTATTTCTATTTATGTCTATAATGCTTGCAATTTGCTTATCTAAAATGTTTTCTCAAGATAAAGAAGAACGGATGAATGAAATTATAAGTACAACAAAGAATAGGGGTACTAATCATTTTGTAGCAAAAGTTATTGCTGGAATAATTATATCAAGTTTCTATTATTTGTTGGCTCTTGTCCCATTTTTAATAATAATTTTTTCAATATATGGTTTAGCTGGTTGGGATGTTAATGTACAGTTAGGAATTGCACCTCTATTTCCGAACTTATTGACGTATGGACAATTATTATCTAGAGCAATTTTAATGGGATTATTAGCATCAGTATTGATGGGACTGTTAATTATGTTTTTTTCGAAAGTTTTTTTGTCTAGTAGTGTTTCTGTTATATGTTCTATAATTTTATGTTTTATTCCAAATATAATGATTTCACTATTAAATATTTCATCTTCTTCAATATTACGATATTGTTTCCCTATTACAATGGTTGATGTGTCATCAGTACTTAATTTTGATATGACAAAGTTATTATTTACTCTTTTATTGTTTTTTTTCTTAACTTTTATATTAATTTATGACAAAAAAAGATTAATTCAGTAGGTGATTATAAATGGTGAAAAAATTAATATTTATAGAAATAAAAAAATGTATTAATCCAAAAATAATATTTGCATTTTGTTTTTTTACGATAATCTTTCTTTCAACTTTTGTCTTGTATTCGATTAGTAGTACCGATGTATATGTTAACGAATTTAGTATTAATGCTAAAATTGATGGGATATGTGCAAAAAGAGATGCGCAAGCAAAAATAGAAAAAAAATTAACTGATAAAGAATTAAGAAATTCATTAAAAGTATTTACTGGTATAACAAATGATAAAAGTAATTTTGATTCAACTGGAAATTTGATGATAAAGGGTTCAGAATCTATAAAAATGTTTAATAAATATTCTGATTTAGCAAACCTAGTGATTCGAGCATATTCTCCGATGTATTCATTTAATCCTAATATTTTGAATCATTTAGATTTAAATGATATAACTGTTCAAAGCATATTTGTTAACAGAGAAAATAATATTAAAACTATTAACCCAGATTTTAGTGATAAATTAAAAGAACAAAAATATATCGATTTTGGTTATTCTTTAGGATGGCAAACTCTTTTAAATGATTTACCATATATACAAATATATTCGATGATCATAAGTTTGATAATTGCTGCATTGATTTTCTTTGTAGAAAAAAATGCAATATGAATATGATTCTTAGAACATTAGCTACGAAAGAAAGCAAAATTAATTTCATTAAAGCAATAACGGTTTTAATAATGAATTCTGCAATCTATTTTTCTATTGTGTTAATTTATAGTGCTTTAATCTGGAGTGTATTTGGCTTAGATGGATGGAATACGAAAATTCAGACTTCTTACCTATTTTGGCTGTCCCCTTTAAATATCAATTATTTTCAAGCATATATGGTTAATGTTTTGATAGGGTATCTAGCAGTTTTAGTGGTAACATTTTTCACCTCATTGTTAGTTAAAATAAATGAAAAAAAACACATAGGCGAATTATTATCAATATTATTTATATTTATTCCATTTATGTTTAATAACTATTCATTTTTTTGCTTTTTCCCATCCAATGTAATTCAATTATCTAGAAATATTTTGAACTTTAGCTGGATAAATGGAATAAATTCTATATATTTAGAATTCATTGCTTTATTATGTGTTGCTATTTTATTGTTTTTTCTAGTTTGTCGAAAAAATAGAAAAGAAATTTAAACTTAAATTGAGTTTTTTGCATATTCAAAGCCACTTATTCCATTAACCAGTGCTATTTATACAACTTAGTTGTTAGATGGATTTGTATTCAATCTGTGAATTATAGACATGGAGGTTTAGAAGATATGACTAAATTTTTTTTGCTTGATTTAATTCTATTTTTGATAATTGGTGGTGTTGCAATTATTTTACAATATCATTTTGGGAATAGACTTAATAAGAAATTTGAAATAGTTTATGGTTGTATATCTGCTGGAATTATAGCAGTTACCAGTATAGTATTTGCAATTAAAATGAATCCGATTATTACACCTTCGTTGCATGCTGATTATTTAAAGTTAAACGAAGAAATTAAATATACCAGTATTGAATTATGCGAAAACTATAGAGATTGCACACTTAAGATCGTAGCAAATGGTTTTAGATGGGGATACCAGACTTATTATTCTGGGGATGCTAATGTTGAAATATACAATAGCAAAAATGAAAGGTTGAATTATTATTACAAAGCTAAAGTTTATTACAATATTGATGTTAATAGTGTTATTGTGTTAAAAGATGCAAACGATGCTAAAGTATATATTTTTAACTTTGACACAAATCAACAAACACAGGATTTTTATGATTTATTATGTAAAAAAGTTGATAAAGTAGGTGTTTTACATACTGAGAGACATTCCGTCCATCACTAGGAGCCAGGTAATCCATTGCTCAGAGCCACTAAATCCACGAAGAGCCACTTCAAATTATGAAATGGCTCTTTTTATCGTTCGACTTTTGAATAATCCTCTGCTTTTTAAAAGAATTGTGTAGGATGAGTTACTAAAACTGTAATTGATGGTTAATTCGGTGTGACTCTAGCGGTTATACCAATTACTGATGACGGTTTGAATCGGTGTAATAAGGTCTTAATACCATAGTTTGACTGCGGTGAAACAAGGAATTTTTGTGGTCAAACATTTGGATGAGATTAGGCGAATTAGTTTATTAAGAAAATTATATCAACAATCTTTAAATTATAATCGAATGATATGTCTGATTGAGTATTAAACTCTTTATCAATATTTGAAGTTGATTCTTTTATATCATTCTCGAATGTAGAAGGAAAATTAAAAATAATTTGAAGAGTACAAGAATATACATCTTTTCGCGATTTAATGATAATAAATCTTTGCTCATCAGATAAACTACAATATTTTATTGCAAGATCTAAGATTTTAGTAAAAAAAATCATTTGATTGATGGAATCTAAGCTTGATAAATCATCACTATAAAGGGTTGATGTAACTGAAATATTTAAACTTGATAATTGATTTTTTTTATGGTTTAAAACTGTTGAAAAGATTGGGGAATTGGTATATATTTCATTAAATTCTTTGATTGTCTTGTTTGACAATGATTGAATTAATGAGTCTAGCTCATCATATTTTTTCTGATCTATTAACTGATTAAGTTCAGCACAAGTATGAAGTAAATTGTGTAAAAATTTAAAATTGGATTCATATTCCTTATTTAAGGAATTAAATTTTGAAATCATCATTTCATTACTTAATTCTGATATTTCTAAACTTTTTCGAAGGTTTTCGTTTTTAATGATTTGTAGTTGAAACAATATTGTAATGGAATTAGAAATTAGCAAGAGAAATAAAATAATAACAAGAATCTTGTTTCCTGAAAAGAGTGTTTGATAGTTTCCATATACAATGAGAAACAATATCGTTGTTAATGCAGGGAAAAACAAAATATAAAAGGATTTAGGTAAGTTTGTGATTTTAATAGTATGACATATTTTTTGTATGATATATGAAAAAAAATAAGCAAAAAACTGTGTCAAAATTATAATCACCAAATAAGTATTTGATGTGTAGATATTATTTAAAGAGAAACTAGGATTAAATAATTGAAAAAAAACAATTGATAATGACTCTGAAATCCCTATCGTCAAGTAACATACCAAAAACAATATAAATTTATTAATTAGCGAACCCTTAAATAAAAATGATATATATATGTATAGTGTAATAAAAGAGAGAATTTTTCCTATCTGATTGATTCCGTTATAATTTCCTAAAAAAGTGCACATTATAGCAAGAAGAAATAATAAAAAAAACAAATAACAGGATATTTTTCTCTTAGCAATAAATTGGTTAAAGAAATGTGTAATAAAAATAACTGTGAGTATATCGGATAGAAAAATCATCATAGTATGTTATGCAAATTAGCAAAATATTGATTTGTGAATGACTTTTTAAAATTCTTAGACAACGGGATTTTTTCACCATTGTTCATGATGATATCTTTACCATCTGAAGAAAAACCACTAACATAATCAAGATTAACTAAAAAAGACTTATAGGGTTGTCCAAACCCTTTATTAGATAGTTTTTCAATCCAATGTTTAAGAGGATATGTAGTTTTTTTCTCAACATTATTAACAAAATGAATAATCGTATGTCGATTAAGAAATTCTATGTATAACATATCCTTATAATGTATCTTATATTGAGATATCTTTTTATCGAAAAAACCGTATTGTTGTTTAAATGAAGTTGATAAGACACTCTGCATCTCTACGTTAAATATTTTTTCATCAATTGGTTTAATAAGATATCTTTTCGCTTCTATTTTATATCCATCTATTAAATATTTTTTAAAGCTAGAAGTGATTATAATAATAGAACTACGATTATAGGTTCTTATTTTTGATGCGATTTCTATGCCGTTGTAGTCTCCTAGTTCAATATCCAAAAAAATCAAATCATATTCTAAGAATAAGTTGGTCCCTACATCGAAGTTCTCAAGATAATCAATCTTATATGATATTTTGTTCGCTAACAAAAAAGAATCTAGTAATTGATGCAAGTGTAGCTTATCTCTTTCTATATCTTCACAAATTAATATTTTTATCATTATGCCTCCCATTTATTATTTTACACCATTTGTTTACTTATTTATACTTTTGTATGAAATTATAAAACAGCTATAAAAGAATTAAAGTTTTTAACTTTTAACTAATGGACTCATGTAAATAAATAATCAGATATTTGACTTTTTGGGAATCATTCAAAAAAGCTAATGTGGCAATATTGCCACCATTCATAAAGTATTACATAAAATATAAAAGAGAAAATGCATGTATATTTTAGTGTGTGTAGATGCATTTTCCGCTTTTTTATTTTAGAATCCGTCGGAGGCATGGGGCCTTAGGGGCGCAACCCTAAAAAGTTTGGTCGTTTGGCGTCAGACAAATGACATGCTTGCTACTTTTTTAAAGGCAAGGAGATGTAGGGGGCAAAGGTATGTATATTAAAATATAAAAATGGGACATAATAAGTATAAAATATGAATGCGTCAATTTAATGCTAAAAAAGATAAGGAGTATATAGAATGCCAGAAGTAGATTTTAAAAAATTTATTCAAAGCACTAAAGTTAATAAACTCATAATTAAATAAAAAAGTATCAAAGTTTCAAACACTACATAGTACAAAAAAGAACAATTTGAAAAATGAAAATAGAAACAAATTTAGTGAAAATAAATTTCTTCAAACATATGTAGATACAACCGTTGAAAGAAAAAAATGTCATTATTAGAGGAACAGATAGCAACAAAAATGGAAATGAAAAGTATATTGAATGGTAATTCCTGACTATTATTTAGTGTCTTTTCTTGTAAAACCAATAGAAACCAATGAAAATTATGTCCAAAATACACATGATGATTTGCGTTTTATCATGTGTATAGATACTATATAGAATCAATACTGCAGTAATGGTGAAAAATGAAATCAGTTTCCATTTTGAATAATCTGTAAGTGCAATGAAAAATAAGATGAATTGTACAGTGAATAATAAGTAATACATACGCATTTGATCCTCCATGAACCTTTCTAATGTTATCATACTTAAAATTTTGATATGGCACAATTACTTTAATTGGTATTTTATCATTATTTGTTAACACAGTGGTTTGTAAAAAGGACTATTATATACATAGAACTACTACAAGACTACTACTTGCAGATTTGTTCTGAAAACACTCCTCTCCGTCTAACTAACGGAGTCTTGGGTGTTTTTTTTAATTGTGAATTCAATTAAAATAGTATTGAAAAAAGTAGGTGGTTTTGTGAAACAGGCGAATGATAATTTGACTATAATAAATGAATTACAAAAAGAGATTCAATGCTTGAAGAACATTTTGAATCGAGAAGGAATTTCTTATCAGGAAGAATTGGATCAATTAAAGAATTCTGCAAATGCAGAAACTATTGAAACGAACCAAGAAAGTCGTATTGTTTTTCCAGATGAAATCACAAAAGATATGGCAAATCGGTTTTTTGCACGTTTTTGGGGTCGTACAGACGTATACGCAAAAAGAGTAGAAAACAAGAAAACAAATAAAGCGGGATACTATCCACAATGTATTAATTTTTGGTCAGATGGTTGTGGTAAGAAATGGAATGCAGGATTTCGTTGCCAAGATTGTCATTACCAAAAGTATAAAGCTTTGACAATTGATAGTATTATGTCACATTTAAAAGGAAATGAAGTGATTGGTGTTTATCCATTGTATAAAGATAATACGTGTCGCTTTTTAGTTTTTGATTTTGATAATCATGATAAAGATGCAGGAAATGATTTTGCGAATAAAGATGAGAGGTGGAAAGAAGAAGTTGATGCGATGCGTGAGATTTGTCAATTAAATGGAATTGATCCATTGATTGAACGTTCTAGATCAGGTAAAGGAGCGCATATTTGGATTTTCTTTGATAAACCGATTTCAGCTATTTTGGCAAGAAATTTTGGAAATGCTTTATTGGATAAAGGGGCAGAACAAGTGAATTTAAAATCATTTAAATACTATGATCGTATGATACCAGCACAAGATAGTATGCCAAAGGGTGGCCTGGGAAATTTAATCGCATTGCCATTACAAGGACGAGCATTGAAAGATGGCAACAGTGCATTTATTGATGAAAATTGGAATGCCTATTCAAATCAATGGAATATATTGTGGTCTAAGCCTAAGCTTTCACAGTCGTTTATTGAAGAAAAGATAAAAGAATGGCATGGAAATTCAGATGATAAACCTTGGGATTCTGTTAAAGAATTTGAAAAGAATGAAGTGAATGGAAAAATGCATATCACTTTATCGAATGGTATTTATGTGAATACTTCAAATTTAAGTGTGTCTATTCAAAATAAAATTCGTAAATTAGCTAGAATTAGTAATCCTATTTATTATAAAAATCAAGGTATGGGAATTTCTACTTTTGGCATGTATAAATATATATATCTTGGTGAAGATCACGATAGTGGATATATACAAATTCCTAGAGGTTGTTATGATACTTTAATTTCGTATAATAAGAACGCTGGGATTCAAATGATGATTGATGATAAAAGGCAACAAGGAAGAAGTATTGATGTTACTTTTAAGGGGGAGTTAAAACCTGAACAAAATGTAGCTCTAAATAAAATGATTGAGCATGATAATGGTATTTTATTAGCGACTACAGCTTTTGGTAAGACAGTTGTTTGTGCCGATTTAATTGCGACAAAGAAAGTGAATACATTAATTTTGTTGGAGAGTTCATCTTTATTAGAACAATGGAAAGATAAGCTGCAGAAATTTTTGGATATAAATGAAGAGTTACCTGAATATACGACACCAAAGGGGTTGATCAAAAAGAGAAAATCATTGATAGGTACTTTGCAAGGGTCTCATGATTCTATGACAGGTATAATTGATATCGCAATGGCTGGCTCTATATGTAAAAAGGGGAAATTTCATAAACTGTTGAATGAGTATGGCATGATCATTGTGGATGAATGTCATCATGCGGCTTCAAATACAGAAAGTGCTGTTTTAAAAGAAATTAAAGCTAAATATGTATATGGTGTTACAGCCGTTGATCGAACGGATCAATTGGATAAGATGAATTTTATGCTTATTGGTCCAATACGACATAAATATTCCGCAAAAGAACAGGCTGAACAACAAGGGATTCCTCGTCTATTATATCCTCGTTTTACACATGTGGTTGCACCAAGAGGAATGATGAAAGATGAAAAGAATCCAAATGAAGCATACTCAATATTACGAGATAATGATTTGCGAGATCAAATGATTATTCAGGATATAAAAGAATGTATAAAGAAAAAACGTACACCTGTTGTATTGTCAAAATATGTAAATCATTGTAAGAAACTATATCAACAATTAGAAGGTGTGGCAGATTCTGTTTTCTTGTTGATAGGAAGTCAATCAAAAAAAGAAAATAATCATATTGTTGAATTAATGAAAAGTGTACCTGAAGATAAAACTATGATATTAATTGCGACAGGATCACTCGTTGGAGAAGGATTTGACCTTGATAGGTTGGATACTTTGTTTCTAGCAATGCCGGTAGCTAGTAGTAGTGTTATAAAACAATTTACAGGAAGAATTCATCGACTATATGATAAAAAATATACAATATTAGTATATGATTATGTAGATGTCCATATTCCAATGTTTGATCGGATGTATGGAAAAAGATTAAAGGCCTACAAAGAATCAGGTTATGAATTAATTTCGGATACTAACGGCATAAAAAGTGAATCGCAAATTTCTCAATCTATATATGATGCAAGTAATTATTATGATATGTATAGTCAAGATTTATTGTGTGCAAAGAAGAATATTATTGTATCTAGTCCTTCATTATCTGGCGATAGAGTTGTAGAATTTACTAAATTGGTTAAAGAAAAGATGGAAGCTGGGGTTGAAGTAACCGTAGTTTCTTGGATGCCTGATAAAATTAGGTTTGGAAGTTCAAATTACAGAATGCAGTTGTTAGAGGAAATGAGACAATCTGGTTTTTATCTAAAATCTGCAGAAGATAACTGTGAACATTTTGCGATTATTGATCAGGAAATTGTATGGTATGGAAATATAAATTTATTAGGTAAACAAGATGTAGAAGATCATATTATGCGGATTCAAAGTAAAGAAATCGCAAGTGAACTTATGGAAATGACTTTTGGGAATAGTTTATATAATTATTTGAATAACTTCTAGAAATTTTCCTAGAAGTTTTTCTGTTTGTGATAAAATAATGGGCAGGTGATATTTGATGAGTGAAAAAAGAGAAGGTTACCAGTTTGTTGGCTGGTATATAGATAAAGAGTGTACAAAAAGATTAAATCCAGGTGGTGTTCTTCCTCATTCTGTGACTTTATATGATAAATGGATTCCTATTTGGTATCCCATTGAATATGATGTGGATGGCGGAGTTATGTCGCGTCGTAATCCAAGATATACATGCATTGAATCGGAAGAATTATTGTTGTATCCGGCATTTAAGAAGGGCGTTATGTTTGTAGGTTGGCAGTTTAATGGTGAAATTATAACAAGTTTACCAGCAGGCATTCATGAACCAGTCATATTAACGGCAATTTATAAAGAATGTCCAATTATCCACTTTGAAACGTGTGGTGGAGCCAATTATATGGATGTATGTACAGATGAACATGGCTTATTGGGAAATTTAAAGCCGCCAGTTCGAGTTGGATATACCTTTGATGGATGGTTCTGGGATTGTGATTATCGTTGGCGTTATAACTTGGATGAACCCATTCATGAGTCTTGTACTTTATATGCTCATTGGCAAGTAAGTCAATATAAGGTTACGTATGATTTAAATGGGGGATTAAGTAGTCGAAGAAATCCAAAGTCATTTACGTATTTTTCGGATACGATTCATTTGTTGCCGGCTACAAAGGCTGGGTATGAATTTGTTGGTTGGTTTGACGAAAGAGGAAATGAGTTAAATGTCATTCGTGAGCATTCAATGGGAAATAAGCATTTAATTGCACAGTTTAGAAAGAGGGAATTGAATTAGTATGCAAAATCCTTTAGGGTATGAAAAAGAGTCATCATTATTAAAAAAGTTTGCGATACCAAGTATTATCTCAATGCTTGTATCGTCACTATATAACATTGTAGATCAAATCTTTATCGGTCAAGGTGTTGGTTTTCTAGGAAATGCTGCAACCAATGTGGCTTTTCCATTGACAACAATTGCGCTTGCGATTGCACTGTTGATTGGGATTGGTTCAGCAAGCTTATTTAGTTTATATCTAGGTGAAAAAAGGCCAGAACGATCAAGTAGTATTGCTGGGAATGGTATTAGTATGTCTGTTCTTTGCTCAGTTATCTATGTTGTTTTAGTACTTGTATTTCTTGAACCACTACTAAAATCATTTGGTGCAACAAGCACAATTATGCCTTTGGCACTTGAATATACACGAATAACAACTTTGGGTGTTCCGTTTTTGATTACGACAAATGTGATTAGTAACTTGATTCGTGCAGATGGATCACCAAAGTATTCAATGACATGTATGGTTTCGGGTGCCATTGTGAATACTATATTAGATCCACTATTTATCTTTGTATTTCATATGGGTGTCGCTGGGGCTGCCCTCGCCACAGTAGCTGGGCAAGTGATTTCATTTTTTATTGCCGCTTGGTATATTAAGAGTTTTCAACATATTGAATTTAATAAAAGTAGTTTACGCATTTCTTTAAATGATACAAAGGAAATGGCAACCATTGGAATGAGTGCTTCATTAAATCAGATTGCGATTTTGTTTGTACAAATCGTATTAAATAATTCATTGACGTATTATGGACAGTTTACTAAGTTTGGTAGTGATATTCCTTTAGCCGCCTGTGGCATTGTGATGAAAACCAACGCGATATTATTAGCTATCATCATTGGTATTTCACAAGGGATGCAGCCAATTATTGGATTTAATTATGGAGCCCAAAAATATGAGCGTGTCAAAAGGACGTTCAAGCTTGCAATCAGTGTAAATTTGGTTGTTTCATTTATTGGCTGGGCTTTATTTCAATTCTGCACAAGCACTGTATTATCAATATTTGGATCAGGGGATGCGAACTATTTTGAATTTGCGACAATGTTTATGCGAATCTATCTAATGCTAGTATGTGTTGATGGAGTACAGATGTTATCGTCTAGTTTCTTTTCGTCCATTAAAAAAGCATATTTAGGAATGTTTTTATCTATGACAAGACAGGTGTTGTTCTTGATTCCACTTGTTTTGATCTTACCTAAATTTTTTGGGTTGAATGGAATCTTATATGCGGCTCCAATTGCGGATTTTGTTGCTTTTGTAGTGTCCGTTATTTGTGCTTTGGCTGAATTTAAGAAGTTAAATGAATTAGAAAAAAATATGAAAGTAGACTCTCTATAAAAGGAGAGTTTTTTTCTAGAGATGACATTCTTTGGATTCTGTATTTTAAAAATGCGTAGAATTGATTATTGTCGATATTTATGGTAGAATACTAATGTTTCGCATGGAGGTATAAGTGAACGCATATTATCATTCTTTAATCGAAGAAATAAAAAAAGAGATAGATGAAAAAAGTTATGCCCAGGCGTACGAATTAATTTGTCAGGAGCTGAACATGCCTTATGTTCCACAAGATGCATTGGAGTTATTAGAATCTTATAAGTCAGAATGCAAACCTTATTTGGAACAGAAGAATAAGAGTATGGATTTTAACAAGTTACAGGATTATATTCATGGAAGTCTAGAACAGAAAATCTATGCGATTTCTATGTTAGAGAACATGAATTTAAGAATGTGTCATGATGAAGTTCAGGTATTATTGGATTCAGATTTACCTGATGAATATAAGGGTACATTGATTGAGGCTTTAATGGAGCAGAAAATCGATGATCCATTTGATTTGATAAAATCCGGATTGAACATTACATTTATTCCAAGTGCCATCTTACCTATGGAGCAAGACTTGTCAATCTGTAAGGCAAGTTCGTTATTTGAAAGTTGGTTTACAAATGAAGATCCAACTATGGTTCAATTTTGTATGTCACTTTTGATGCAGCTTGTTTTATATGAAAGACCATTTGATCAAGAAGATAAAGATCCTTACCAACTTGCGAAAAGTGTAACAAGACTTGTGTATGATGCAATGCAGAAATCCGATGAATGGCCTGGTTTTGTGAAAAAACAAGGTCTTGAAAAAATTGAGGATATTGAGTTATCCATTGAAAAGCGAGGAGAAAACAATGACTAGTACTTGGACTTTGAAAGAAAATTCTACTGGTGAATTAGAAGTAACAGTAGAAGGTGAAGCTTGGAAAAAAGCACAGAAAAAAGCATTAAACTATGCTAAATCTCACATGAATTTGAAAGGATTCCGTCAAGGACAAATTCCGGATGCTTTAGTAAAAAAACAACTTTCTTCAAAAGCATTATATGATATGGCTAGTGAAGAAGTTGCTAATGAAGCATTATCAGAAGGAATCAAAGAACACAATATCGAATTAGTAGCTCGTCCTACTTTAGATGTTAAAGAAGCTGATGATGAAAAAGCCGTATTAGTATTTACATGTACAGTACTTCCTGAAGTAACTTTAGGTGAATACAAAGGATTAGATATCAAAAAAGCGGACGTAGAAGTTACAGAAGAAGATGTTGAAAACGAAGTTAAACGTGTTCAAGATCGTTATGCGGACTGGGTTGTTCGTGAAGATGACGATGCTGCTCAATTAGGTGATCAAGTAGTTATCGACTTTGTAGGAACAAAAGATGGTGTAGCATTCGAAGGTGGTTCTGGAGAAAATTATCCATTAGAACTTGGTTCAGGATCATTCATTCCAGGTTTCGAAGAACAATTAGTTGGAGTTAAGAAAGGTGAAGAAAAAGACGTTGAAGTAACTTTCCCTGAAAACTACCAAGCAGCTGAACTTGCTGGTCAACCTGCAACATTCCACTGCACAGTTCACGAAGTAAAATATAAAGATCTTCCTGAATTAAATGATGAATTAATCAAAAAATTAAAAATCGAAAACGTTGAAACAGTTGATGCTTATAAAGAAAAAGTAAAAACAGATTTAACGGCTCAAAAAGAAAGAGAAGCTGAAGAAAACTTCACTAATGAATTATTAGGAAAAGTTTGTGATAACGCAAACGTTGAAATTCCAGCAGCTATGATCGATGCAGAAGTTGATCGTATGTATAGAGAATTCGAAGGTCGTATGCAACAATCTGGATTCACTGCTAAACAATTCTTAGAAGCAACTCACCAAACTGAAGAAGCAATTCGTGCTCAAATGAGCCCAGAAGCTGCTGCTCGTGTTAAGACTCAATTAGTATTAGAAGCTATCGTAAAAGCTGAAAGCATCGAAGCTAGTGATGAAGATGTAGAAAAAGAATTTACTACAATGTCTGAAATGTACAATATGGAAGTTGAAAAAATCAAATCATTGATTTCTCCAGAAAGTATTAAAGCAGATTTAGCTAATCAAAAAGCATTAGACTTCATTAAAACTTCTGTAAAGTAGTATAATGTAAACGAAAAAAGACGCTTAGCGTCTTTTTCCATATTTAATATAAGGAGGTTTTTGTATGGAATTAAATACCTATCCTTTAGTTTGTACAAGAGGCGTTGTCTTATATCCAAATCAAGAAATTGTGATTGATGTAGGTAGAGATACTTCTGTACATGCTGTTGAAAATGCGCAGGATAATTATGATAAAAAGATTTGTTTGTTTTCTCAAAAAGAACTTGAACAAGAAAATCCTGCAACCGAAGACATATATTCTGTAGGGACTTTGTGTGAAATTCGTCATATTCGTCGTTTTGATAACTTTTTACGCGTTAAATTCCGCGGAATTAAGCGTGTTAAATTAAATAAATGGATCAATGGAAGCTTGAGTGATCTTGTGGAAGTTGAAATTCTTGAAAGCGAAAAACAGGACGCTGTTGAAGAAGAAGCCTTAATTCGCATGATTGCAGATGAGCTTGATCGCATGCAAGGTCAAGATCGTTTTGTGACAAAAGAAATTGTTATGGAAATCTCTAAAGGTATGGGCGGTGAATTCTTAAGTGATAAAGCTGTTCAGGGATTACCTTTAGACCTTGAAAGAAAACAAAAATATCTTGAAACACTTGGAGTGAATGATCGTTTGATGATGTTGCTTCAAGATATGGCAAAAGAAAAAAAGATGAGTGAAGTTGAAAAACAAATCAACGAAACGGTTAAAGAAAGAATTGATCAAGGACAGAAGGACTACTATCTTCGTGAAAAGATGAATGTCATTCGTGAAGAATTAGGGGATACAGTTGCTCAAGATGAAGATGCAGCTAAGATTCGTAAGCGTTTAGCTGAAAATCCATATCCTGACTATATTAAGAAAAAGGTATCAGATGAAGTAAGTCGTTATGAAATGCTTCCTATGGCTAGTGGAGAAACTGGCGTAATCAAAGCATATATTGATTGGCTAATGGATCTTCCTTGGTGGCAACAAACAAAAGATAATGAGGATTTAAATGCGGCAGAAGCCACTTTAAATGCGGATCATTATGGTCTAGAAAAAGTGAAAGAACGTATTCTAGAATATTTAGCTGTTAAACAAATGACAAATTCATTAAATGCACCAATCATTTGTTTGGTGGGTCCTCCTGGAGTTGGTAAAACATCTTTGGCAAAAAGTGTAGCACGTGCATTAGATCGTAAATTTGTGAAGATGTCTCTTGGTGGTGTTCGTGACGAAGCGGAAATTCGAGGACATAGAAGAACGTATTTAGGAGCTTTGCCTGGACGTATCATTCAAGGCATGAAAAAGGCAGGCGTGACAAATCCTGTATTCTTAATTGATGAAATTGATAAAATGGCAAGTGATTATAAGGGAGATCCTTCAAGTGCAATGCTTGAAGTATTGGATCCTGAACAAAACTCAGTTTTCTCAGATCACTATATTGAAGAGCCTTATGATTTATCAAAAGTATTATTCATCGCAACGGCTAACTATTTAGAAAATATTCCACCTGCATTAAGAGATCGTTTGGAAATCATTGAATTATCAAGCTATACAGATGCAGAAAAGGTTCATATTGCTAAGGATCACTTAGTGCCTAAACAATTAAAACTAAATGGATTAAAAACATCTCAATTAAAAATTGATGATGATATGTTACTATATTTAATTCGTTACTATACTCGTGAAGCGGGAGTTCGTTCTTTAGAGCGTACAATTGCGACAATTTGCCGTAAAACTGTATTGGCTATCTTAAAAAACAACAAACGCAGCATTAAGTTAACTAAGAAATTAGTTCATGAGTGGTTGGGTAATGAAAAAGTTGACTATGGTAAAAAAGAAAAGAAAGATCAAGTTGGAACTGTAACAGGACTTGCCTATACAAGTTTTGGTGGTGACATCCTTCAAATTGAAGCAACTCGCTTTACAGGTAAAGGTAGACTTGTTCTTACTGGACAATTAGGTGATGTCATGAAGGAAAGTGCTAGTATTGCGCTAGACTATGTTCGTACGCATGCAACTGAATTCAAAATCGATCCAAAATTGTTTGAAGAAAATGATGTACATATTCACGTACCAGAAGGTGCTGTACCAAAAGATGGACCAAGTGCTGGTGTTACAATGACAACGGCATTGGTATCTTGTTTCTCTAATATTCCAGTTAAAGCGAATTTAGCTATGACTGGTGAAGTTACGCTAAGAGGAAATGTCCTACCTATTGGTGGATTGAAAGAGAAATCATTGGCAGCACATCGTTCTGGAATTGATACGATCTTGATTCCAAAAGAAAATGTAAAAGACTTAGATGATGTACCTCAAGAAGTAAAAGATGCAGTTACTTTTATTCCTTGTTCAAATGTATCTCAAGTGTTACATAACGCATTGGTAAAATAGTATGATCAGTGAATTTGTGATTAGTGCTGTTGAAAAAGAACAATGGCCAAAATCTGATTTACCAGAAGTTGTCGTCGTTGGACGTAGTAATGTTGGAAAATCAAGCTTTATCAATGCATTGACTAATAAGAAGAAACTTGCCTATGTAGGAAATACACCAGGAAAAACTCGTTTGATCAATTTCTTTAAGATTGATGATACATGGATGTTGGTGGATGTTCCAGGATATGGCTATGCGAAAATGTCTAAACAAATGCTGATTAAGATGGGTAAAATGATGGATACTTATTTTAATCAAAGAGAGCAGATTTGTTGCGTTGTACAACTTGTCGATGCAAGACATGGAGCCACGCATGATGATTTAGATATGATCGAAATGATTCAAAGTCTTGGAATTCAAATCGTCATTGTAGCTACAAAAGTTGACAAGATTCCTAAGACAAAACGTGTTCGTGCGTTAAAAGATATTTCTCAACAACTTCATTTGCCAATGAAAAACATCTTTGGGATTAGTAGTACAGAAAAAACAGGTTTTGAACCTGTCTTAGAAAGAATCAATGAAATTGTAGAACAGGCTAAAAAATAGTCTGTTCTTTTATAATGCAATCTAAGAACACTCGTGACTTTAGTCGTGAGATGAATTAGATGAAATTAGCTCAGTTGCAAAAAGTGCAACTCAACTAAAGCGTAATGATCCACGTACCAGAAAAGATAGAATTTCAAATGTAGAAATCAATTACTACAATCTAGATGTAATTATCTTTGTTGGATATCGTGTAAAATCACAAAACGGCATTACTTTCATAAATGTACAACCTTAATTTTAAAAGATTACATGATCAAGGGTTATATGGTGAATCAAAAACGTTTAGGTGTTTTACCTGTCCTGCAAATATACTAACATCAAATAATTTCATGACATATACAAAATATTATTAAATCAGAAGAATTAGATAAAGATTCAGTATGCTCATATTTTGAGCATACTGCTTCTGATGGAAAATATATAAAATACAATACTATACTATAACTTAGATATGATTATTTCTGTTGGCTATAGAGTGAATTATAAAAAAGTAACTTCATTTAGGCAATGTGCAATTTCAATTTTAAGAAATTACATGATTAATGGTTATGCAGTGAATCAAATTCGAGATATTTTACCTGTCCTATAAATATGTTAACATCAGTTGTTGGATCATGATGAAAAAACAATTCGTAAGCATATTAATAACACGTTTAAAAATCATGAAGTTGAAAAAGAGAACAACACGCAAAAAATGCGTGTTGTTGGAGTTAAACAATCTGTTCCGTTTTATTCTTTAGATATAATTATTTCTGTTGGCTATCGAGTAAAATCACAAAATGGTGTAATTTTCCGAAAATGGGCGACATCTATTCTTCATGATTTCATGATCAAAGGTTATGCAGTAAACCAAAAACGTTTAGATGTTTTAAATAAAACAATCGCGATTCAATCTAGAATGTTAGCTTCGACTCTTAATATTGAAGAGAAAGAAGTGTTGAATGTGATTGAAGCTTATTCGAATGCATTAACTCTTCTAGATGATTATGATCATGGAACCATCCCGAAACCCAATGGTGTAGCTTCTACTTATCGGTTAACCTATGAAGAATGTCGTGAATTGATTGATTCTATGAAGTATGGTAACTTTTCAGATGTATTTGGTGTTGAAAAAGAAGCAGGTAAATTAAATGGAATAATTGCAGCGGTATATCAAAATGTTTTTGAAACTGAATTGTATCCAAGTATTGAAGAAAAAGCTGCAAACCTTCTTTACTTTTTAATTAAGGATCATCCGTTTGTGGATGGTTGTAAACGTATAGGTGCTTCTATCTTTCTTGAATTTCTAAATAAGAATAAACATCTTATTATCGATGGAAAACGGATTATTTCAGATAGTGCCTTAGTCGCCATTACATTGATGATTGCTCAATCTAGACCAGAGGAAAAGGAAACGATGGTCAATCTTGTAATGAATTTTTTGAAATGTGAATTTTGTGTAAATTAGGATCTATTGATATAGTGAGGATTGTTCAATGTTGACAACAATTCATAAATTCAGTAGAATAATCATCAGTTAGTCATCTCTAACAAGAGGTGACTTCTTTTATGAAATATAAGTTAGTATATGCTAACTGTGGAGGTATAATGAAAAAGATTCTATATATCATGATTGGATGCATATCATTAGGATTAGGAATTATTGGTGTAATATTACCGATTCTTCCAACGGTTCCTTTTGTGTTATTAGCTGCTTTTTGTTTTGCAAGATCTAGTGAAAGATTGGATGGTTGGTTTAAGAATACGAAGTTGTATAGAGAGAATAATATTAAGAATGGTATGACAAAACAAGCTAAGATTCGTATTATGTGTTCAGTATCATTACTAATGAGTATTGGATTTATCATGATGGGATTAAAGGGGATTGTGATTGGTAATATTGTTTTACTCATTGTTTGGATTTTTCATATGGCTTATTTTACATTTGGAGTGAAGACTGTATGAAAAGGATTTTGGATTATTCATTGGCAATTAGCTTTATCATTACAATCATGGTTCCAATCACGGGAATAATTGTTCATAAATTAGCTTCTACATTATTCTTAGTATTGGCTTTGATTCATGTCTTCATATATAGAAAGAGATTGGATTTGAAGTATATTCTTATTATTGTATTAACCATAGTATCTTTTGTATTAGGAATACTAGGATTAATTATGGTTGAACATCCAATAATTCTAACGTTTCATAGAACTGTGTCGATTGTATTAATAATCTTATTAGCTATTCATATATATAAGTTTCATAGAAGGCTTGCCGTTGCATAATGTGACGGCTTTTATTATGCTTATGCTTAAATATGATGACAGATGAGGATTTTGATTTCTTAGAAAAGGTTTATAACAAACTTAGGAGTGCTAAGATTACGGGTAGTAGTGTAAGACTAAATAGTGCGGAGATAAAGATAATATTAAAGAATCGAGAGGATCTTATGGCTATGTTTGATGATGAGAATGATAAAGAATTATGTTAAGTGATAAGGATTATGAATTATTGGATAAAGTATTTCTTAAATTAAAACAAGCGGATTTCACTTGTAGTGATGTGGTACTAGGTCCTGAAGAAGTAAGAGTATTGGTGGATGATTTTGATGATGTAAATAATCAGTTGGTTGAAATCAAGAAGATCATGGATGAGTTTGAAAAAAGATAGGAATGAAGGGATAAGAACTCTGTCGTAAAAGATGGAATGATTCAGGATGGTATTATAATTCTAAGATGTTTTTAATTTGAATTGACAAATTTTTGGGGTAGGAGTATGTTCTGACTGAAGAGAAAATAAGTAAACTAAAACAAATGTATTACAGTTGAGTTTGGAGATGATATTTTGTATTCAGAACTTGAATATTTAAATTGGATATTTCGTATCGTGTTGGCTACTTTATGCGGTTGTGCCATTGGATATGAAAGGACTAGTCGAAATAAATCGGCTGGGATTCGAACGCATGCGATTATTGCACTAGGATCTTCAATGTTTATGATTATTTCTAAATATGCGTTTTTTGATGTGTCGACGGCGGATGGAGCTAGAGTGGCAGCACAAATTGTTAGTGGAATTGGATTTCTTGGTGCTGGCGTAATCTTTGTGAAAGATGATTTGATTCAAGGGCTTA
>OJMO01000631.1_pt1 | contig 24685 bp, 23 predicted proteins | sample 1597241 | NCBI WGS metagenome assembly OJMO01 (sample SAMEA2452129, study PRJEB22498) | human gut metagenome | biome: human feces; feature: human gut; material: feces | place: Australia | collected 2012 | reverse complement strand
ATAATATAATTTAAATATTTTAATTTTTATTAATTCTTTTTCTAAGTTTTTATTTTTTAAAATAATTATTATTTTAATTTTTTTATTATTTATTTTTTCTAATAAATTTATAAATTCATTTTCGCTTTTTTTATTATCACTTATTATTAAATAATTTATTTTTTTATTTTCTATTTCTTTTAATAATTCTTTTTCATATTTAATATCATTTTTTATAATATTTATATTTTTTATTTTTTTTAATTCATTATTTAATATTGGATTACCAATTGAAGTTATTATATTATTCATTTTTTATCACATTATTAATTTCCTTTCTTCTTCATTACTTTCAATTTTTGTTAATATATGGTCTTTATCAACGAACATTAAACTCTCCCCTCTTTTTAAAGATTTTATTTCGATTTTTTCTTTTTCAGATAAATTTAAAAATTTTTCTAAAACTTTTATATTTTCTTCTTCCAAAGAAAAAAAGTTTTTAATATTTGAATTATTTAATATACTTTTTCCATAGGCTCCATTATCTAAGCTAAATAAATCTGAAATGTCTTGAGTTATTGCTACACTACTGCCTCCATATTTTCTTATAGTTTTAAATATTTTATAAACAAAACTTGCAACTTCTTTATTTGATGTTACACCTATTAATCTCCAAATTTCATCTAAATAAATTGCCTTTTTTTCATTTCTATCTTTTTTTATTTTATCCCAAAATAAATCTGTAAATAAATACATTCCATATTTTAAATTTTCTTCACCTAATTCATATACATCTGCTACAATTAATTTATTATTTAATTTTATATTTGTGTAATTATTAAAAAATTTTAATGAACCTTTTACAAAAGGAATTAATTTTATTTTAAATATTTTTGTTCTTTCATCTTTTTCTAATAAATTATAAAATTCTTCTAAAAGTGGCATGTCTTTTTCTGTTTTAAATTTTGGATATAAATTTAATTTTTTATTATTTCTTTTATTTTTATATAAACTCACATCATCAAATGTAATTCCTTTTAATTTATATAATTCAATTATTTTTTCTTCTAAAATTGCTTTTTCTTCTTCATTTATTTTTCCAAATATTAAATTAAAAAATCCTATTAGTTTTGGTATTTTTGTTGCTAAATATCCTTTGTCTTCCTCTTCTATACTATCTTCTCTTATATCAAAAATATTTATATATGTATTAGAACTGGGTCCTAATTTTATTAATGTTCCTTCCAAATTCTCACATAAATTATTATATTCTCTTTCTGGGTCTACTATATATTGAGATATACCTAAAATTCTATATCTTAAAATTAATAATTTTGTATAAAATGATTTACCAGCTCCGCTTGTACCAAAAATACACATATTTGAATTTTTATATTTTTTATTATATCTATCAATAAATATTAAAGAATTATTATATATATTTGTTCCAATAAAAATTCCTTTTTCATCAAATATTGAAGATGTTATAAAAGGATATGTTCCCATTAAGCCATTTGTTAAAACATTTCTTTTAGTTGTATTTTTTATATCTTTATGATTTAACATTAGTGGTAAACAGGATGTAAATATTTGCTCTTGTCTAAAATATCCTCTTCTAGTTTGAATTCCCTTGCTTTGTAAAATTCCTTCTAATTTATTTATTGTATTTTCTAATTCTTCTTTTTTATTAGAAAATACATTTATATAAATATATAAATAATATAAATCTTCATTTTCTAATTGAATCTGTTTTCGAATATATTTTGCGTCATTATATGTAAATGCAGCAATTTCCATATCTTGCCTATTATTTTTATTATCTTTTACATCTACCCCTACAGTTCCTATATGATAGGTTAAATCTTTTATAATTTTACTTGTATTTTGTTTTTCAAAAAATATAGAAATATTCATATTAATATTTAATTCAATTATGTTTTTTAATAATAATTCTATTTGCTCTCTTGGATAATTGACAATTAATATTCCAGAATAAAATATATTATCAATTTCTATATATTTTGGATTAGATAAATTAATATAAGCTGGAGATATATAATCTATTTTATTAAAACTACCTTTATTTAATAAATTAATTTCTTTTAATTTTTTATCTATTTTTATTCCCCCTTTATAATTTATTTAAAAATTCTCTTTTATTAAAAAATGATTCTAATATTTTTATTATTTCATTTTTTTCGTCAATATTTATAACATAATTACCACATCTAGAAAGTGTGTCTTTTATTTTTAGATATTTTTCATTTAATTCGGAAAAAATAATTTCTTCATTATTTATATTTTTTAAATTTGTATTGGAATTATTTATAAGAATAAAAAAGTTTTTAGAAGACGAATAATTTTCTTTATTTATTTTTTTGATATAATTAATATAATTATTTCCTATTTTAATTATATTTTTATTTTCTTTTTTTAAATTTTCTTGGATGTTTTTTATATTTTTAGATAAGTCTTCTTTTTTACTTTGAATTAAAATTTGAATATCAAAATTACATGTTTTTAAAAATATTTTATATGAATTTAAAATTTGCTCTTTTTCAAAATCTGTTTTTAGATTAAAGTTTATTGGTAATATTTTTAATATTTTTACATAAGAATCATTTTTTAATTTAATAATACCATTATTATAAATTTCTTTAATATAAATCCAATTTTGAACACTATTAATCTTTTTTTCCATTTTTTTCTCCAAAATTATTTTTATATTTTATGTAATTTTTATATTACTATCATATTCCTACAATGTCAACAAATTTCGTATTTCATAAATCGACAAAATTCTTATTTTATTTTAATTATTTAATTTTTTTGTATATTATTTTTATATTTGTTTACAATAAATATTGTAAGGTTAATATTAGTTAATCGAAGAGTTATACGAGGTTTTTAGGCTTTTTATAATTCGAGCAAAAGTTTTATATAGCTTTATTTTAAGGTTATATAATGCTGGAGTTATGAGTATATTATTTGTTTGTAAGCTATTTTTATGGTTGAATTATAGGTAATATATTTTAGATAAGATTATATTTATATTAGATATGGTTAATTTTAGTCCTTATAGGATGAATTTAGTTATTAATAGTATTTTTATAGTCGAGGTTATGGATGAATATCTGTGGTATATAGCTTATTTATATAGTAATATATATTAGGTTTGACTATTATATTTATTTGTTATAACTGCGATTAATATTAGCTTTACGATAAAATGGTAGATGCAATTAAAGCATCTACCATTTTAAAATTATATATCTAGATTTTTTACATATTTTGCATTATCTTCTATGAATTTTCTTCTTGGTGCAACATCGTCTCCCATAAGTATTGAGAATGTTTCATCTGCTTTTATTGCATCATCCATTGTAACTTTAATTAAAATTCTTGTTTCAGGATTCATTGTTGTATCCCATAATTGTTCAGGGTTCATCTCTCCTAAACCTTTATATCTTTGTATTGATACTCCATCTCTTCCTATTTCAGCTAAGCTTTTTTCCATATCTTCATCTGTATAACAATAAATATCTTTCATTCCTCTTTTTGATAGTTTATATAGAGGTGGTTGTGCTAAATAAACATTTCCATTTTCTATTAATGGTCTCATATATCTAAAGAAGAAAGTTAGTAAAAGAGTTCTAATATGTGCACCATCAACATCGGCATCGGCCATTATTATTACTTTTCCATATCTAATTTTTGTAATATCAAATTCTGCTCCAATTCCTGCTCCAACAGCAACTATTACAGGATTTAATTTATCATTTCCATATATTTTATCCGCTCTTGCTTTTTCAACATTAAGCATTTTTCCCCATAAAGGTAATATAGCTTGGAATCTTCTATCTCTACCTTGTTTTGCACTTCCTCCAGCAGAGTCTCCTTCGACTATATATACTTCGCATTCTTCTGCTTTTTTGCTACTGCAATCTGCTAATTTTCCTGGTAATGTTGTTGTTTCTAGAGCTGTTTTTCTTCTTACAAGTTCTCTTGCTTTTCTTGCAGCTTCTCTAGCTCTTGAAGCACTAACACATTTTTCTAATATAGCTTTTGCTACAGCTGGATTTTCTTCTAAAAATTCAGATAAAGCTTCATTTACCATAGATTGAACAATACCTGTTACATTGCTGTTTCCAAGTTTTGTTTTAGTTTGTCCTTCAAATTGGGGTTCTTTAACTTTTACAGAAATAACAGCTGTTATTCCCTCTCTTATGTCTTCACCTTGTAGATTAGAATCTTTTTCTTTTAATATATTATGACTTCTTGCATAATCATTAAATACTTTTGTAAGTCCTCTTTTAAATCCTTCTAAATGAGTTCCACCTTCAATTGTGTTTATATTGTTAACAAACGTATAAATATTTTCAGAATATGCACTTGTATATTGTATAGCTATTTCAACAGGTACATCACTTTCTGTTTTTTCTATATATATAGGTGTTTTGTGTAATGGCTCTTTATTTTTATTTAAAAATTCAACAAAAGAAATTAATCCTCCTTCAAAACAAAAATCAGATTTTCTTACTTCTTCTCCTCTTCTATCTTCTAAAGTTATTCTTAAACCTTTTGTTAAAAACGCCATTTCTCTAAATCTTTTTTCTAATACTTCATATTCATATTCCAAAGTTTCAAAAATAGTATCATCAGCTAAAAATCTTACTTTTGTTCCTGTTTTATTAGAATCACCTATTCTTGTAAGTTTTTCAACTGTTTTTCCTCTTTCAAATTTCATTTGAAAAATTCCGCCATCTCTTTGTATTGTAACTTCTGTCCATTCAGATAAAGCATTAACAACAGATGAACCAACACCATGTAGTCCACCAGATACTTTGTATCCACTATCTCCACCAAATTTTCCACCAGCATGTAAAACAGTATATACTGTTTCTGCAGTTGAAATTTTAGTTTTTGGATGTATTTCTACTGGAATTCCTCTACCATCATCTTCAACACTAATAATATTTCCTGGTTCAATTATTACATGTATATTCTTGCAATATCCTGCTAAAGCTTCATCTACACAGTTATCAACTATTTCATACGCTAAGTGATGAAGACCTCTTACAGATACACTTCCTATATACATACCAGGTCTTTTTCTAACTGCTTCTAATCCTTCTAATACTTGAATTTGTTCTGCTCCATATTTATGCTCATATTTTTCCATTTATAAAAACCTCCATTCTGGATTTTATCCAGCTTTTTTAGTTAAAAATTGTATTTTTCAATCTTTTTTCAATAGTTACCGAAGATATATTAGTTATATAACCTTTTATAATTTTATTTTTTTCAGTAATTATTAAAGTGTTTTCCTCTGTATTTTCTATTTTGATTAATTTATTATTATCTTTTAAATTATTAATTATTTTTATATATTCATTTGTATTTTTTATTGCCTTTATATTAAATATTCCTATTATATCTTCTTGCTTTAATATAATATTATTTCCAATATGTACAAACATAATTTTTCACCAATTATTCTATTATTACTTTTCCGTTTTTTACATTATATACATTAACTTTATTTTTTTCAAGTATTATTTTTTCAGTTCCTGTTATTATAACTTGTGCATCCGTAATATTATTTAAAAAACTTTTTCTTCTTTTCGAATCTAATTCAGACATAAAATCATCTAATAATAAAATTGGATATTCTCCTATTTCATCTTTAATAATATATAATTCAGAAAGTTTTAAAGATAACATAACCGTTCTATGTTGACCTTGTGAGCCATATATATTAACCAATTTATCATTTAAATATATTTTAAAGTCATCTCTATGTATTCCCTTTGTTGTATAACCTTTTTCAATATCTTTTTTTCGATTTTCTTTTAAAATTTCATAAAAAGATTTATTTTCATCAAAATCAGAAATATATTCTAATAAAATATTTTCCTTTTCTTCTGTAATTCCACTATGAATCACATTAATTTTTTCTTTTATTTTATTTATATATTCTTTTCTATATTCAAAAATTTTTTCTGCATAATTACTTAAACTTTCATCCCATATTTCAAGGCCTTCAATAGGTTTATTACTATATTTTATTTGTTTTAAATAATTATTTCTTTGTTCTAATGTTTTTTTATATAAATTAAAATAATATACATATCTTGGTTTTAATTGACTTATTAATATATTTAAAAATACTCTTCTTTTATCCGGACCATCTTTTAAAACATTTATATCATCTGGAGAAAAAATTACAACATTTAAATTTCCAAGTAATTGACTTAATTTATTTATTTTTATTCCATTAATTGTAATTTGTTTTTTTTCATTAAAATTAATTTTAATTTTCTTTTCTAAACTATTTCTTATAAAATTAATTTCTATACTACAATTATTTTCATTAAATTTAATAAGTTCTTTATCTTTTTTTGCTCTAAATGATTTTCCCATTGCAGCAATAAATGCAGCTTCTAATATATTCGTTTTTCCTTGTGCATTTTCTCCATAAAATATATTAATATTTTTATCTAAATTAATTATTTCATTTTCATAATTTCTAAAATTCTGTAATTTTACTGTTGTTATATACATTACTATTCCCCATTTAATATTACTCTTTTAATCTTATAGGTAATATCATATATGTATATTCCCCTTCATCAACAGGTCTGATAACACATGGTGAAATATTTGATCCAAAGTCTACAAATATTTCTTCATCATCAATAACCTTTAATGCATCTAAGAAATATTTTGGATTAAATCCTGCTTCAATATTTTTTCCCTCTGTTGATACAAACATTTCCTCTTTCGCATCTCCTGTTTGGTTTGTACAAGAAATTGTTAATTTTCCAATATCAACACTTACTTTTACTGGGTATTTTTTTTCTTTTTCAATACTTGAAGCTGAAATTAAACTTATTCTTTCAAAACAATTTTGTAAATTTGTTTTATTTACTCTTACTCTTGTTTCCCAATTACTTGGAATTACATTTGAATAATTTAAAAATTCTCCATCTAAAATTCTTGTAACAATTTTACAATTATCCATTTCAAATAATGCTTGGTTTTTAGAAACACCTATTTTTACTATATCAAAAGAATCTAAAATTATTTTATTAACTTCATTTAAAGTTTTTCCAGGAATTACAGCACTAAAATCATTTGCTTCTACATTTAAGAAATTTGTTCTCCAAGCTAATCTAAATCCATCTACTGCAACTACATTTAATTTATTATTAACAACTTCAAATAAACATCCTGTAAAAATTGGTCTGTTTTCTTCTGTACTTACTGCAAAAATTGTTCTTCTTATCATATTCTTTAATATATTTTGTTCTATTTGAATTGAATTTTCGACTTCTATTCTAGGTAATTCTGGAAATTCTTCTGGATTCATTGTTGCTAATTTGTATAAAGAACCTTCACATTCTATTACTAATAAATTATTTTCATTTAATGAAATATTTATTTCTGTATCTGGTAATTTTCTTATAATTTCACTAAACATAACAGCATTAACTACTGTTGAACCTTGTTCTAAAACTTCACTTTCTATTACATATTCTATACCTATTTCTAAATCATAGGTAGTTAATTTTATTTCATTATCATTTGTTTGAATTAAAATTCCTTCTAGTATAGGCATTGTTGTTTTAGAAGCAACAGCTTTTACTACGGAATTAATAGCTTTAAGGATTTTATCCTTTTCACAAACTATTTTCATTTTTGTCAACTCCTTTTATATATTAATATAATTATAGAAGCAATAGTATTAGGTCTTGTTAATTAGGTGGAAAACTATAAATAATCTTTTTGGCCGTAGGCTTTTTATTGTTTAAAATTTTGTGGAATGTTTTACAATGATTTCCACAATAAAAAAATAATATGTGGAAAAGAATGTTTTCAACAAGTTTTATACACACAATTAACAATCAACATGTGAATATCTAATAAGTTGCTTCCGTAAGTAAAACTTAAGATACTTTTTTGAAATAATTTTTTGCCAAACTTAAGTTTATAAAAAATCAAAATTTTTATCTATTTACTTTGACTTTTTTTCTAAAATCATTTTTTGCACACTTTCCACAATTAGTTTTGTGTTAGTATTATTTTCTATTTCTTTTTCTATTTTATTACATCCATGCATTACAGTTGTATGATCTCTATTACCAAAATCTTCACCTATTTTTGGAAAAGACATATTAGCAAGTTCTCTACATAAGTACATTGCAATTTGTCTTGGATAAGCAATATTATTAGAACGTTTAGAGCTTTTTAAATCTTTTTTATTTATATTAAAATATTTTGCAACTTCTTCTTGAATATAGTCTGAAGAAATTACATTGTTGTTTTGTGAAGATATATCATTTATTGCTTTTTCTGCCATTTCAATAGTTATTGGACCTTTAGATAAAGTTGAAAAAGCAACTAATTTATTAAAAACTCCCTCTAATTCCCTAATATTTGAAGAAACTCTATTTGCAATATTGGATAATATATCGTCATCAACAACAACATTATCTGTTTCTGCTTTTTTTCTCAAAATAGCTAAACGAGTTTCATAATCTGGGTTTGAAATATCTGCTATTAATCCCCATTCAAATCTAGAAACTAATCTATCTTCTAATAATTGAATTTCTCTAGGTGGTCTATCACTAGAAAGAATTATTTGTTTTCCATCTTCATGTAAAGAATTAAAAGTGTGGAAAAATTCTTCTTGTATTCTCTCTTTTCCAGCAATAAATTGAATATCATCTATAAGTAAAACATCAACATATCTATATTTATTTCTAAAAGCTTCTGTTTTTGCATCTTTTATTGCATTAATTAATTGGTTTGTAAATTTTTCCGAAGTAACATATAAAATTTTTGATGATGGATTATTAGATAATATTTTATTACCAATAGCATGCATTAAGTGAGTTTTCCCCAAACCAACACCACCATATAAAAATAATGGGTTATAAGATGTTGCTGGAGATTCTGCTACAGCTAAAGATGCAGCATGCGCAAATCTATTGTTATTTCCAACTACAAAAGTTTCAAAAGTATATTTAGGATTTAATGATGTGTTAATTTTTGAATTATTAATATGTGAATCATCTGAATTTTCTAGATTTTCTAGAGAATCATCCTTAGAAACATCTTCCATTGAAAGAAATTCTATTTTATATTCTTTATTTGTTAGAAATTTAAAAGTATTAAAAATTAAATCATAATATCTATTTTTTAATGTATCTTTATGAAATGTTGCAGATACTAATATTGTTATTGTATCATTTGTAATTTTTTGAATTTCTATGTTTTTAATCCAAGTTTCATAAGATATGTTTGTCATTTCTTTTTTTAGAAGTTCTTTAGCTTTTGTACATAGTTCTTTTGCTTCATAAGACATAATTTTCAAATCCTTTCTTAATAGATAAAATTCAGAGAAATACGTAAAAAAGTTTTCCACAAAGTTTTCAACATATGTGGAAAACTTTGTAACACTTTTGAAATATAAAATAATGCAAATTTAAATCTCTTTTGAAATGTCTATTTCCTATTAGTTTTATATAATATCAAAATTATACAATAATAGTCAATAAAAACTAAAAAAAAATTTTTTTCTTGTGCATAATGTGGAAAAAATTGTGGATAAAATGTTATATTACAAAAAAATTACATAAAAAATAAAAAGGCATTGACAAATCTATGTCTTTTGGGTTATAATCTTTATGCTTAGGGAAGATTAATATCCTAAAAGGTTATATATATAATATTGAATTGTATGGGAGGTGCTAAATATGAAAAGAACATTTCAACCTAAAAAAAGACAAAGAAGTAAAGAACATGGTTTTATGAAAAGAATGAAAACTAGAGCAGGTAGAGCTGTATTAAAAGCAAGAAGAGCTAAAGGAAGAAAAAAATTAACAGCTTAAAATTCATAAAAGTTAACAGGCCGCGATAAAAAGTGGCCTTTGTTAATATTAAGGTGAGAAAAAATGTTAAAAACGGATACATTGAAAAAAAATTATCATTTTAAAAATATATTAAAAAAAGGTAAATATTATAAAGGGAAATGTATTGACATTTATATAAAAAATAATAATAAAGAAATAAATTACATAGGTATAGCCGTAGGTGTTAAATTAGCAAAGGCAGTAAAAAGAAATAGGGTAAAAAGGCTAATAAGAGAAAACTATAGACTTCTTGAAAAGAATATGAAAACAGGATACAGTATTGTTTTTATATGCAGAAAAAATCAAAATATTGAAGAAATAACTTTTAATGACGTAAAAGAAGATATGGTTAAAATATTAAAAAGTGCGGAGATATTATGAAAAAAATATTAATTAAGTTAATTATTTTTTATCAAAAAAATATATCAATATATTTTCGTAAAAATGGGGTAGAGTGTAAATTCTATCCAACTTGTTCAGAATATACAAGACAAGCTATAGAAAAATATGGAGCAATTAAAGGTATTTTTAAAGGAATTAAAAGAATTTTAAGATGTAATCCTATTTCAAAAGGTGGATATGATCCACTTAAATAAATGAGGTGATTTTATTGTTTGCTTTTTTTGCAAATATTTTTGGTTATTTACTTAATTTTATTTATCAAATTGTAAATAATTATGGTGTAGCTATTATTATATTTTGTATAGTATTAAAATTAATAATGCTTCCATTATCTATAAAACAACAAAAAACAATGAAGAAGTCTGCTAAAATTCAAGATAAAATGAAACAACTTCAATTTAAATATAAGAATGATCCTGAAAAATTAAATCAGGAAGTTATGAAAATGTATAAAGAAGAAAACATGAGTCCTTTTAGCGGATGCTTAAGTTCTATTGCTCAAATTATTATTCTACTTAGTGTGTTTTATTTAGTTAGTAGCCCTTTAACATATATGAAAAAGGTAGATTCTCAAGAAATAAACAACTATAAAGAAAGATTAGAGCAAGAACAAAATATAAGTAAAGGAAATTATCCAGAAATTCAAATAATACAAGTATATGGAAAAGACAATGAACAAGTAAAATTAAATATGGAATTTCTTGGACTAGATTTAAGTAAAGTATTAACACAAAGTTTAAATGACTGGAAAGTTTATGTAATTCCTGCTTTATATGTTATATCTTCAATTATTTCTTTAAAAATAACAAATGCAACTCAAAAGAAAATGCAAAATAAAAAGAAAGAAGAAAATGAACAAATTATTATAGAAAACAATGAAGAAAAAGCATTAAAGAAAGACGAAGAAGAAGTTGACCCAATGGAACAAGCAAATAAAAGTATGTCATTATTTATGCCAATTATGTCATTATCTATTGCTATAATTGCACCTTTAGGACTTGCTTTATATTGGCTTATGAATAATATTTTAATGATTGCAGAAAGATTAGTTTTAAATAAAGTTTTCGATAAAGAGGAGGAAAAAGAAAATGAGTAATACTGTTATAGCAGAAGGAAAAACAACAGCAGAAGCTATTGAAAATGGTTTAAAACAATTAAAAGTTAGTAAAAATGATGTTGATGTTACTGTATTAAAAGATGAAAATAAAAAAAGTTTTTTTAATATATTAGCACCAAGAACTGTAAGAGTTGAATTAAAGTTAAAAGAAAAACATAATGAAAATAAAAACATAAAAAAAGTTGAAGAAAATGAGCTTTCAGAGGAAGAATTTAATGTAATTAAAAACAATATTAGTAATTTTTTAGATAAATTTTTAAAACAAATTAATGCAGAAAATACAAACTTTGAAATAGTTAGAGATGAAAATATTGTTAATTTAAATATTAATGGTGAAAACTTAAATTCACTAATAGGGTATAGAGGAGAAACATTAAATGCTCTTCAAACATTAATTAGTAGAATAGGGAATAAAGGTTTAGAAAAAAGACATCGTATAATAGTTGATATAGAAGGATATAGAAATAAAAGAATAAAAGCATTGCAAGATTTAGCTGTTAAAGTATCAAAAACAGTTATGAAAAATAAAAAATCTATTAAATTAGAGCCAATGAGTGCTTTTGAAAGAAAAATAATACATGATAAACTACAAGAAAATCCAAAAGTTACAACACACAGTGTAGGAAAAGAACCTAATAGAAAAGTTGTAATAGAAATAAAAAAATAAAGAAAAAACAGAAGTCAAAGTTCAGTTTTTTAGATACATTTTAATGTGTATTTGATTTGAACTTTGGCTTTTTTTAAAGGAGAATTTATATGAGTACAATAGTCGCAATATCTACGGCTCCTCGGGGTTGGAGGAATTGGAATTATAAGAATGAGTGGAAAAAATTGTTTTAAAATATTAGATAAAATATTTGTACAAAAAAATAAAAAAGATATTGAAGAGATACCAGGTTATACAATTAAATACGGACATATAAAAAATAAAAATAATGAAATAGTAGATGAAGTTTTAGTATCATATTTTAAAGAACCTAAGAGTTATACAACAGAAAATATGTGTGAAATAAACTCACATGGCGGAAACATTGTAATGAAACAAATTCTAGAATTGTGTATAGAAAATGGTGCAGAATTAGCTGAACCAGGAGAATTCACCAAAAGAGCTTTTTTAAATGGTAGAATAGATTTATCACAAGCTGAAGCTGTAATAGATGTAATAAATGCTAAAACAAAAATAGAAACAAAAGAATCTATAAATCAATTACAAGGATATTTATCTAAAAGAATTTCAAATATAAGAAAAAAATTAATTGATATGATGGTTGATATAGATGCAAATATAGATTATCCAGAGTATGATTTAGAAGATGTAAGCTATAACAAAGCTACACAAGAACTTACAGATATTTATAATGATTTAAATAAATTAGAAAAATCATTTGATAATGGTAAAATAATAAAAAATGGAGTAAAAGTTGCAATTATAGGTAAGCCAAATGCAGGAAAATCATCACTTCTAAATGCAATGCTTAAAGAAGAAAGGGCAATAGTTACGGAATATGAAGGTACAACAAGAGATACAATAGAAGAATTTCTTGAAATAGATGGAATTCCAATAAGAATAATTGATACTGCTGGAATAAGAAATGCAAAAGATGAAGTAGAAAAAATAGGAATAAAAAAGGCAAAAGAAGTTGCAGAAACTGCAGATTTAATTATTGCAATATTTGATATAACAAAAAAATTAGATGAAGAAGATAAAAAAATACTAGATATTATAGGAAATAAAAAATCTATAATTGTTTTAAATAAAATAGATTTAGTAGATAAGGTTAATATTCCAGAAGAAATATTAAAATACGAAAATATAATAGAAATGTCAGCATTAAATAAACAAGGAATAGAAGAAATGTATAATAAAATTGCAGAAATATTTAAATTTAATGATATTGAAGAAGACAATAGCTTTATAATAACAAATATAAGACATAAAGAATTAATAAAAAAAGCAAATAAAAATATAGAAGATGCAATTAATACATTAAAAAATAATTTACCTATAGATATTATTTCAATTAACATAAAAGATGCTTTAGAAAATTTAGGAAATATTACAGGAGAAAATGTTTCTGAAAATATAATTAATGAAATTTTTAAAAAATTTTGCTTAGGAAAATAATACAAATACAAGCTCTGAAAACGAGATATAAACAATTTAAAAACAGAAATAACGTAATTTTACATATAAAATATAAAATAAAAATAAATTTAAAATAAAGAAAAACAAGAATAAATGTTTTGTAAAAATAAACCAAAACAAATTTCTTGTTCCATATAAAACTGAAAAGAGGTAATAAAATGAAATATGAAGCAGGAGAATATGATGTAGCAGTAATTGGCGCAGGACATGCAGGATGTGAAGCAGCACTTGCTGCAGCACGTATGGGAATGAAAACTTTAATTTTCTCTATAAGCTTAGAAGCTGTTGCAAATATGCCATGTAATCCACATATAGGAGGTAGTTCAAAAGGACATTTAGTTAGAGAGATAGATGCTCTTGGTGGAGAGATGGGAAAAAATATTGATAAAACTATGATACAAATAAAAATGTTAAATACATCTAAGGGACCAGCGGTTCATTCTTTAAGAGCACAGGCAGATAGAAAAAGATATCAAATGGAAATGAAGCATACGTTAGAAAAACAAGAAAATCTTGAAATAAAACAAGCAGAAATAGTTGATATTGGTGTAGAAAACGGAAAAGTTACATATGTAGAAACAAGTATAGGTGCTATTTATAGAGTAAAATCTGTAATACTTGCTACAGGTACTTATTTGAAAGGAAAAATATTTATTGGTGAATTTTCACAAGAAAGTGGACCAGATGGTGTATTTCCAGCTAACAAATTATCTGCAAACTTGAAAAGTAAAGGAATTAATTTAATTAGATTTAAAACTGGAACACCAGCAAGAATAAATAGAAAAAGTATAGATTTTTCTAAAATGGAAGTACAAAAAGGAGATGAAAATATAATACCCTTCTCTTTTGAAGACAAAATAGACAAATTAAACCAAGTAGATTGCTATTTAACATATACAAATGAAAAAACACATGAAATAATAAGAAAAAATTTACATCGTTCACCTTTATATGGTGGAGAAATCACAGGAACAGGACCAAGATATTGTCCTTCAATAGAAGATAAAGTAGTAAGATTTAGTGATAAACCAAGACATCAAATATTTGTTGAACCTGTAGGATTAGATACAGACGAAATGTATATTCAAGGAATGAGTTCGTCATTACCAGAAGATGTACAAATTGAAATGTATAGATCAATTAAAGGCCTTGAAAATGCTGAATTTACAAGACCAGCATATGCTATAGAGTACGATTGTATTGACCCATCAGAACTAAAACTTTCTTTAGAATATAAAACTATAGATGGTATGTTCTTTGCAGGACAAATAAATGGAACATCTGGATATGAAGAGGCTGCATCTCAAGGACTTATAGCAGGAATTAATGCAGCAAGAAAATTACAAAATAAAAATCCAATTATTTTACATCGTTCAGATGCATATATCGGAGTTTTAATAGACGATATTGTTACAAAAGGTACTAATGAACCCTATAGAATGATGACATCTAGAGCTGAATATAGGCTACTTTTAAGGCAAGATAATGCAGACTTAAGATTAACTGAAATAGGGCATGAAGTTGGCTTAATTTCAGAAGAAAGATATGAAAAGTTCTGTAAAAAACGTGAAAATATTGAAAAAGAAATAGAAAGAGTAAAAAAATTAACAATAAAAGCAACAGATGAGGTAAATAATATATTAAGAGAAAAAGGAACAAATGAGATTACTGGAGGAACAAAACTTTCAGATTTACTTAAAAGAACAGAATTATCATATAAAGATTTCGAAAATGTTGATATATCAAGACCGGAATTGACAGAAGAAGAACAAGAAGAGGTTGAAATACAAGTAAAATATGAAGGATATATTAATTTACAAAATCAACAAGTTGAAAAATTTAAAAAATTAGAAAATAAATTATTACCAAAAGAAATAGATTATAGTGAAATAAAAGGATTATGCTTAGAAGCAAGACAAAAATTAAATAAGATAAAACCAGTATCTGTAGGGCAAGCCTCTAGAATATCAGGGGTTTCACCAGCTGATATATCTGTATTGTTAATATATTTGGAACAACTAAAAAGAGAGGAAAAATAGTAATGGAATATAATAATTTTAAAGAAGAACTATTATATAAAATGAAAAAAATAGATATAGAATTAACAGAAAAGCAAGTAAAACAATTTTATAATTATATGAATTTATTAATAGAGTGGAATAATAAGATAAATTTAACAGCAATAACAGAACCAAAAGAAATAATATTAAAACATTTTGTTGACTGTGCAACAATAAATAAATTTATTGATGAAAATAAAGTGCTTGATATTGGTACAGGAGCTGGCTTCCCAGGTATTCCGCTAAAAATTATTAATGAAGATTTAGAAATAACATTAGCAGATTCATTAAATAAAAGAATAAAATTTTTAGATATAGTAATCGAAACATTAGAATTAAATAAAATTGAAACAATACATGCAAGAGCAGAAGAATTAGCAAAAAATAAAAAATACAGACAAAGCTATGATATAGTTGTATCAAGGGCTGTAGCAGCATTAAATGTATTACTCGAATACACAACTCCCTTTATAAAAGTAGGGGGAAAAGTAATATGTATGAAAGGAAATAATGTAGAAGAAGAAATAAAAGAAAGCAAAAATGCAATAAAAATATTAGGAACAAAAATGTTGCCTGTGGAAAAAGTTGTATTACCAGATACAGAAATCACAAGAAATATAATAACTGTGGAAAAAATAAAAAATACTCCAGCAAAATATCCAAGAAAAGCTGGAACACCTGCAAAAGAACCTCTATAAGAGGTTCTTTTGTATCATATAATATTAAACTAATTAAAAATGACAAATAAATTGTTTTTTATACCTTGGTGTCGCAATCTTCGAAATAAAAAATGGTCTGTTGACCATTTGGCATGATATTATAAAGAATAATGTCAGACGATGTAGGGGTCGGCGTTCTTAGGGCGACCCGTTAAAATAAAATAAAAAAACATAATTATAATGAAATTTATTCAATTCCTCGGCGGCATTACGTATTATAAGAAATTATAAAATTGTAACAAATAAATTTAAAATTATCTTAATAAAACCTCAAAAATCATTGACATATTTTACAATTTTTTATATCATATTTATGTAAGTTTTTTATAGAACAAAAAAATAAGTTCGTATAAAAAAATATATAATTATAAAATGATGAAACACAGTTGTAGTCTAAGGTTCACATTACAGGAGGGATAAAATTGGGAAAAGTAATATCAGTAGCAAATCAAAAAGGTGGAGTAGGAAAAACAACAACTACAGTTAATTTAAGTGCAGCACTTGCTAAAAGAGGTAAAAAGGTACTATTAATTGATGCAGATCCACAAGGAAATGCAACAAGTGCAGTTGGTATAGATAAAGATAGTGAATATTCTTTATATGATGTTTTAATTAATGAGGAAGACTTTGAAAAGGTAATAGTATCAACTAAAACTAAGAATTTAAAAGTATGCCCATCAAACATAAGTTTGGCGGGAGCCGAAGTTGAACTTGTATCTATGATGTCTAGGGAGCAAAGATTAAAAGAACAATTATTAAAAATTAAAGATCAATTTGACTATATTTTTATAGACTGTCCACCATCTTTAGGTTTAGTTACTTTAAATTCTTTTACAGCATCTGATAGTGTTTTAATTCCTGTACAATGTGAATACTTTGCATTAGAAGGACTTGGACAACTTATGAATACAATAAACTTAGTGAAAAAACATTTAAATAAAGAAATAAAAATTGAAGGCGCAGTACTTACTATGTATGATATAAGAACAAATTTAGCAAACCAAGTTGTTAAGGAAGTAAAAAAATATTTTCAAGATAAAGTATATAAACAGGTTATACCTAGAAATGTTAAGCTTAGTGAAGCACCTAGTTATGGAATGCCAATAGTAGAATATGATGCAAGGTCAAAGGGAGCAAAGGCATATGATAAGTTAGCTAAGGAATTTTTGAAGAAGAACGAAGAAGAAGCTAAAGCAAAACATTTAAAATAAAAATATAAGGGAGGAAATAGAAAATGGCTAAGAAAACAGGCTTGGGTAAAGGATTAGATGCACTTTTTGGTGGAGATTTAATAAATGAAGAAATAGAAGAAAATGAAGAAATTAAAGATGGTGAAAAAATAACAAAAATAAAATTAACAGAAATTGAGCCAAATAGAAATCAACCAAGAAAGAAATTTGATGAAGAATCATTAGAAGAACTTGCAAATTCAATAAAAGAATATGGATTAATACAACCAATTGTTGTAACTAAAAAAGAAGATTACTATGAAATAGTTGCTGGAGAAAGAAGATGGAGAGCATCAAAAAAAGCAGGATTAAAAGAAGTTCCAGTTATAATAAGAGAAGATGATGAAAGAAGAAATAAAGAAATAGCTTTAATAGAAAATATACAAAGAGAAGATTTAAATCCGATAGAAAAAGCTATGGGAATTCGTAGTTTAATGGACGAATATGGTCTTACACAACAAAAAGTAGCAGATATATTAGGAAAAGCAAGAAGTAGTATAGCAAATACAGTTAGGATATTAAATTTAGACCAAAGAGTTATAGAATTAGCATTAGAGGGTAAACTAACAGAGGGACACTGTAAATCTTTAATGGCAATAGAAGATAATGATAAGCAATATGAAATGGCTTTATATATGATAGAGTCTGGTGATAGTGTTAGAGAAGCAGAAAAGAAAATGCAAAGAACCAAAAAATTAAAGAAAAAAGACAGAAAATATGAAGCTGTTTATAGAGATATAGAAAATTCATTCCAAAGCTTTTTCGGAACAAAGGTTAAATTAGATGTAGGAAAAAGAAAAGGAAAAATAGTTATAGAATATGCTAATAATGAGGATTTAGAGAGAATTTTAGAGTTAGTAAAAAATAAATAAAATATTGATAACTATAAGAAGCTTTACACTCTTTCCAATCACATTCAAAATATTGATTTTTAAGCTTTTTTCAGTATTTATAATTTTTTTTATAACAAACAAAAAAATCAAGGCTAAAGGTATTGACAACAGGCATTATAGTGTGTTATTATAATGCTTGTAGCAAGAAGAGGCACATGGAGAGGTGGTCGAGTTGGTTTATGGCACCAGTCTTGAAAATTGGCGTAGGTTAATAGCCTACCGTGGGTTCGAATCCCACCCTCTCCGCCAAAACTTGCTTTTTTAATTTAAAATAAAATTAATTCAGTTTTTGGAGAATTACCCAAGTGGCTGAAGGGGACGGTTTGCTAAAATTGTACTTGTTAGACTAATTAGTACAAAAAATTTAGTTAAAGAATTAAAAATTTAATATGTAGGTGTACTCAAGTGGTGAAGAGGGCAGTTTGCTAAACTGCTAGGTCCTGTAAGGGGCGCGGAGGTTCGAACCCTCTCACCTACGCCAAAATAAGATATAGAGATTTATCATCTTTATATCTTTTTTTGTGTGTATTATTTTTCTGGCAATGTGTTTGGCAAAATACAAATAAATACATTAAACTACAAAGAAATAGATACTATAAAGGGATTTTATCGGGATTTTTTATAGAGGGTTATATTAGAAATATTTTTTTGAAAATATATATAAATATTGTTATAAAAATCACAAAAATCACAATTTTTTTAACATAAGAATATAAAAATAAAATTAATAATATGTAAAATATTATTAGTATAATGAAAATTATAATGAAAGAGGTCTAAAGGTATGCTAATATAAATGGTAAAATTAAATTACCGTTTTTGAATAAATAAAAAGACACATATAAAAACTTATGATACAATGTTGGTGTCGAATCAAACATTGAAAGAAGGTTTTAATATGTGTCAACAAAATAATAACACAAAAAGTAGAAAAGGTAAACACTTAGATTATAGTGAAAGACAATCAATTGAAAGATGGTATAATAGAGATCATCGAACAAAAGTTGAAATAGCGAAACTTCTGGACAGAAATGAAAAAACAATAAGAAATGAAATAAAAAAAGGATTAGTAAAAAATTTAACAACTGAATTAATAGAAATCTGGGTTTATAGTGCAGATGTAGCGCAACAAAAATATGACTATTATATTCACGCAAAAGGACCAAAATTAAAAATAGATAATGATTATGAATTAAAAGAATATGTTGAAAAATCAATAAAAGAGGATAAAAAATCTCCAGAGGTAATTGCAAATGATATTAAAGAAATGAATTTTAAAACAAAGATGTGTGCAAGAACAATAAGAAACAATATATATGCAGGAGATATTTATGATATAACATCAAAAGATATGATTTATAATAAGGAATATAAAGAAAAAAACAAAGATAAAAAAATATGTGAAAAAGTGCCACCAGAAAAAAGTATAGATTATCGTCCAGAGGAAGCAAATACAAGAAAAGTATATGGACATTGGGAAGGTGATTTAGTTATAGGAATCAAAAAAAGAGGAGCAGTATTATTTACATTAACAGAGAGAAAAACAAGAGAAGAAATAATAGTAAAGATACCAGGAAAGAAAGCAGAATATGTAGCAAAAGCATTAGATATGATAGAGAAGAAATATAAAAAAGAATTTTATACAAAATTCAAAACAATAACATTTGATAATGGAGGAGAATTCAGAAATTGGAAAATATTAGAAAAGTCATATGATGGAAGAAGAAAACAAAAAAGAACGCAAGTGTATTATGCTCATCCATATCGTTCAGGAGAACGAGGAAGCAATGAAAATGCAAATAGATTAATAAGAAGGTTTATTCCAAAAGGAGTAGATATAACGCCAATTTCTGAAAGCTTTATACAAAAAGCAGAAGATTGGATAAATAATTATCCAAGAGCTATGTTTAATTATAAAAGTACCAACGAAATCTTAAGTGAAATATGTGCATAATAAACCGGAAATTTATTATTGCTATTTATAGTTTTGTAAAAATTTGTAAAAAATAATGCAAAATATAAAAATATATGATATACTATGTAAGTATTAAGATTTTATCAAAATGATTTATTCTTTTAATTTTTATATCAAAGTATTTTATTCTAAGTATGAAATCAATAATAAAAGAAAGGATGGTACATAATTGGATTTAACAGTTGATAATAGATTAATTAATAAAACTACAACTAATCCTGAAATGGATCTATTTATAAAAGAGTTATCAGAAACTTTAAATAGGAGACAAAACGACATTTTTTCAAAAACTATTTGTAATGAAATATATAATGATATACCATTAGCAAATAGATATAAAAATCAAATAGAAAATTTAGTAGATAATTATATGATTGAAATGTCCTATGAAAGGGATTTTCTATATTATGATTATGATACAAAAAAAGACTCATATTATTTTGATTTTTATTCTAATGGGGAGAAACAGCAAATAGAAATTCCAGAAGACGAAGTTAAAATTATGGGAAGTAAAACAGGTACATTTTGGGAAATATATAATGAAGAAAAAATTGTTGGAGCAGATTATATTAAAGATAGTATAAAGATAAATGTAGAGTCTGAATTACAATCATTAGAAAGTAATTCTAAAAGATGAATACTAATAAAAGAGGTGGAAAATGAATTATAACAGCATAATTGAAGATTTAATAATAAATGAAAATAAGTATAAAACAGATAAGATAATACCATTAAATAATAACAAACCGATATTTAGCAAAGCAGATTTTGAAATTATTGAAGGAGAGCCAATATATTTTGAACCAGATGAGTATGGTAGAAGTAATGGTGGAATAGCCTTAGTAAGTAGAAATACAATGCCTTTGGTTATTAAGAAGAAATTGACTTATCCTAACCCTTATGGTTGGACAAAAAAATTAGAAAACAAAAATTTATTTGAAAGATGTCATATTATTGCATATAGTTTATCAGCAAGAAAAACAGATAGAAAAAATACTTTTATAGGAACAAGTGACTTAAATACAAAAACAATGATGTCAATAGAAAATAGAGTAAAAAAACAACTTAAAAAGCATGATGTTAGAATATTATATAGAGTTACAATGAAATATAAAGAAGATAATCAAATTCCAACAGGAATATTGATAGAAGCAAAATCTCTTGATGATAGTTTTTGTATTTGTGAGTTTTGTTATAATATTCAAGAAAATGTTGAATTCAGTTATGTTGATGGCACAATTATTAGTGATAATAGACCATTTAAAATGGTAAAGAAAACTATAAATAAAATATTACAATTAAAGCAAAAGAAAAAGCAAAATAAAAAGGAAAATGATAATACCACAACGGATTATGTGATAAATAGGAAAAATAATGAGTTTCATTTATATAAAAGTAAATGTAGTAAAATACAGAATGTTGAATCAAAGTATTTATTAGAAACAACTACAACTAAAAAAGACTTAGAAAAAGCAGATTTAGTACCTTGTAATAAATGTATAATTTAAACAATGTAACAACAGTAGGTTCATAATTATTAAAATTTTTCATTTTTTTGTTGACAGTTTGCATAAAAAAATAGTATAATATATATAATAAGAGTAGCATAATAATGCTAAATAAAATCAGGTGATTCTCTACCGAATAAGTGAGAAGTTTTATAAATCAGGTGATTCCCTACCATATAAGTGAGAAGTTCTATAAATCAGGTAATTCTCTACCATATAAATGAGAAGTTTTAAAATCAATGGTATAGGTCTTTAAGGCTTATACCATTAACTTTTAAGGAGTAAATATGAAATTAAAAATATATAGTGTATCAGATAAATATGTAAATTATTTAAGACAATTTGATAATAAAATTTATGATAATAAGGCAGATATAAGAACACATACAAGAAAGTATGTAGGAGTTGTTATTAGTATTGGGAATATAAATTATTATATACCAATGTCATCTCCTAAAAAAACAGATTACTTAGACAAAGAATGTACTAAAATTAGACCATCTATGAATACAATAGTAAGAATGACTGCTAAAAATAAAGATGGAATATTAGAATTAAGAGGAACATTAAGGATTAGTAATATGATACCTGTTCCAAATACTGAAATTTTACTTTATGATGTGGATAGCGAACAAGATACAAAATACAAAGATATTATAAAAGATGAAATAGCCTTTTTAAGAGATCCTACCAATGAAAAGAATATAATCAATAAAGCAAAATTAGTACATAAACAGAAAATAAATAGTATAGATATTAAATATTTAGATAACTGTGTCAACTACAAATTGCTAGAAGAAAAGTGTATAGAATATAATAAGAGATAGATAGTTATAATATGTTAAGTTGATTTTATATCGGAAAAATAAAGGGATTTTTCAGTATAGAGGAATAGAAACATTGAAATTTCAATAAAAATACGGCGAGAGGTAAAGGTTTGCTAAACCGTTAGGGTTGCGTAAGTGGCCGCGAGAGTTCGAATCTCTCATTCTCCGCCATTACACATTAGAATTATCTAATGTGTTTTTTTTGTATAATTTAGAATTAAAATGAATATAATAATATTGACAATACGTATAATACGTAGTACAATAAAATTGTTAGGAGAAAACAGATATGACATTTCGAGAACTAGAGAAATTGTTAGTCTCCAACGGTTGGTACCATCATCATACAAATGGTTCACATTACATATATAGAAATCAAGAGATGAAACGGTAGTATTCCAGTACCAAATCATAAAGGAGATATACCTAAAGGTACTCTTAACAATATCTTAAAACAAGCAGGGTTGAAGTAAGTAAACCCTTGCTTGTAAATAGATGGAGGGAGATTATGAAAGTTATTTATCCAGCTTTATTTTATGAAGAAGAAAAAGGATATTCTGTATTTGTTCCAGATTTAGAAAATGTGAGTACATGTGGAAATTCATTAGAAGAAGCAATGGAGATGGTAGAAGATTTAATTGCGGGAGTTGTTTTAGACAAAATGGATGAAGAAGATATAATTCCAAAAGCTAGTAATATAGAAGAAGTAAATTTTAAAACTTTAGAAAATGAATTAGAAATAGAGAATTGGAATTATAAATCTAAATTTAAAACATATATATCTGTAAATATTACAGCATATGCTGAAAAATGGGGAAAAGATTTGATAAAAAAAACTGTTAATATTCCTAAATGGATAAATACAAAAGCTGAAAAAATGAAAATAAATTTTTCAAAAACTTTAGAAGAAGCATTGTTAAAAAAAATATATGATAAATAAAATACATTAGAATTATCTAATGTGTTTTTTTTGACCAAAAATGGAACAAATAATAAATTAATTCATAATATTTAACAGGTGATTTATATGAATTATGGTATTTGTTTTTCTGGTGGTGGAATAAAAGGTGCTGCACATATTGGAGCAATAAAAGCATTAGAAGAAGAAAATTTAAAATTTGATTACATTTCAGGAACATCTTCAGGAAGTATTATTGCTACACTTTATGCGACAAGTTATTCAAGTGATGAAATGTTAAAATTTTTTAAAAAATATGCTAAAAAAATAAAATACGTTGATCCAAAAAACATTTTAATTTTATTAATTAATTTATTTATTAAAAGAAAAATTGTAATTAAGGGATTTAATGAAGGAACAATAATAGAAAGATTATTAAATAAAGAATTAAATAAAAAAAATATAAGAAATATTTCAGACATAAAAAAAGAATTATTAATTCCAAGTATAGATATTAATACAGGAGAAATTAATGTTTTTATTTCCAAAGAAAATAGAGCAAAATATTTAGATAATATTATATACATAAATAATGTAAATATAGGAAAAGCAGTTAGGGCAAGCTGTTCATATCCTGTTGTGTTTTCTCCTTGTAAAATAGGTGGAAAACAATTAGTAGATGGAGGTCTTAGAGAAAATGTACCTTGGAAATTAACAAAAGAAAAAGGAGCAGATAAAGTTTTAAGTATTATTTTTGATGAGGAAAAAAATAAAAAAAATTATTGTAAAAATATATTAGAGGTAGCAAGTAATTCATTAGGAATTTTATGTCATGAAATCTCTAATTATGATTTAGAGGGGGCAGATTATTTATTAAAAATAAAAACTGAAAAAGTTCAATTATTGGATTATAAAAAAATTGATGAATTATATTTAAAAGGTTATGAACAAACAAAAAATAAAATAAAAGAAATAAAAAATAAATTAAATTTAATTAATTAAAAATATTATTATA
>OJMO01000619.1_pt1 | contig 24939 bp, 43 predicted proteins | sample 1597241 | NCBI WGS metagenome assembly OJMO01 (sample SAMEA2452129, study PRJEB22498) | human gut metagenome | biome: human feces; feature: human gut; material: feces | place: Australia | collected 2012 | reverse complement strand
GGGTGTGGGGGATTTTCTCCCCCACAATGCTGGTCGAGAAATAACTGAGAAGAACTTGCAAGTTTAAGGCGAACAGTGAAGCGAGTGTTCCAACACGGCGGCAATTGGAATAATGGCTCGAATTGCGGTCTCTTTACGGCTAATTTGAACAACACTTCGTCCAATTCCAACACGAACATTGGCTCTCGCCTACTTTTGTTAAGCACCATTCACAATAATGCTGTCTCGCCGTACCCATTGGTAAAAAATTGTTTGGAGGGACGGGGTTAGTAGGTTCATTCTCGAAAGCCCCGCAAGAAACAAAAGCAATATGAAAAGAATTGGTTTCCTTTACGAACAGATTGTTTCTGTCGAAAACTGCAAGCTGGCTATCCAAAACGCTTCCAAGCACAAGGGTAAGCGGCAAGCTGTAAAAGAGGTCATGAACGACCTCGACACTTACGCACAAGACCTGTCAGAGCGTCTGATTCGTTTAGATTTCCTCTCACCTTACAGGACTCGTATCATCAAGGACGGTCTCTCAGGGAAGGAGCGGGAGCTACAAATCCCGGCGTTCTACCCTGACCAATGCGCCCATCACGCCATTGTGCAGATACTTCAACCTATCTTTTTGAAATCGTCCTACCTGTGGAGCTGTGCCAATATCCCCAACCGGGGTATCGACCATGCTTGCAAAGGAGTGGAGAGAGCTACTGTGAGGGACAAGAAACACGCCAAATACTGCGTGAAAATGGACATCAGCAAGTTCTATCCATCTATCCCGCATGACAAGCTCAAGGAGCGTCTGAGGGAGAAAATCAAAGACGAAAAGGCACTACAGATACTATTTAAGGTGATTGATTCCCATTCTCCGGGTATTCCCATCGGGAATTACACCTCGCCGTGGTTCGCAGAGTTCCTCCTGCAACCGCTGGACAATTACATCAAACAGACGCTTGGCGTGAAGCATTATATCCGCTACGCAGACGATTTGGTGATGATTGGCGGCAACAAGCGGGAACTCCGCAAAGCCATGAAGGGCGTCATGGCTTTTGTCACTGGTCTTGGTCTGACCATCAAGCATGACTACCAGTTGTACCGTGTTCAGCGAAACTGCAAGAGCAATAAGCACCGCAGAGGTCGAAAGATTGACTTTGTGGGTCGCTGTTTCGGAGTAGGGTTCACCACCATACGGAAAAGACGTGCGCTGGCACTCATGCGACAAAGCCGATTCATACAGAAGCTACAGCGTTAAAACCGTCCAGTATCGTATCACCTTGCTTCCGGCTTTCTGTCACGGTGCGCCTGTTTCAAGCACACCAACTCGGAGGGCATGAAGAAAAAGTATTACGATACGGTCAACATCAAAAAGCTAAAGGAGGTAATCAGAAATGAGAGTAAGAGGAAATCTCTCTCCCAATGCGCTTGACATCGAAGCGTTTGCCCCCATGCCGGGGTACGTGGAGGTCAGACTGCGTGAGAACGTCAAGAGCGTCACCGTGGTCGATGAAATGACCGAAGCGGAAGTCACCATGTACGAGTATGACGAATACACCTTCCATCTGGCAGACAAGGAGGGATTGCGGGAGGAAATCGAAGCGAACCTCACCGACTGGCTGATTACGGGCAGGACGCTCGAAATCAACGAGGGTGCAAGCATTGTACAGGACATGAAGGAAGCTCTTGAGATTGTGGGGGTGAGCGTATGAACATGATTGAACAGGCACAGGCAATCCGTGAAGCTATGGACTACGCAGGAGCTACGCTGACAGAGGAGATGGCTCTGATTTGCGTCCATATCTACCGTCCGTGGGCGGTCAACACCGCCTACAAGGTGGACGAGTATCTTACCTACGGGGTAAACAGCGTTGGAGACCCACAGCTTTACAAGGTGGTACAGGCACACACCTCTCAGGCTGATTGGACTCCTGACCTCACTCCGGCACTCTTTACACCCATTGGGCTTGACGAGGAGGGCTACCCCGTGTGGTCTCAGCCCACAGGCGCACATGACGCATACAACAAAGGGGACATTGTGGATTACAACGGCACTTTGTATGAGTCCCTGATTGACGGCAACACCTATTCCCCCGAAGCGTACCCGGACGGGTGGAAGGTGTATTCCGCATAATGACAAGGAGGGACTTAACATGATAACAGAAACCACACTCATTGTGAGTGTAATCGGGGCGGTATTCGCAAGCACAGGCTTTTGGGCTTTCCTTACCGCCATGATTCAACGCAGAGACAAGAACAAGAGTGCGGAAGCACAAATGCTCAGAGGTCTCGGTCACGACCGCATTTGCTACCTCGGCTCGTGCTATTTGGAGCATGGGTACATCACCAAGGAGGATTACGAAAACCTCCATGATTACCTGTATGTCCCATATAAGCGGCTTGGCGGGAACGGCACTGCGGAGAAGATTATGAAGGAGGTAGAGAAGCTACCTCTGAAAGAAACGGAGGATTGAGAAATGGCTTACACAAACAGTTCGTTGGTGACATACAAAAACATCACCAAGAACAGGACAAGCCCCCGCAACCATGTCATTGACACAATCACCATTCACTGCATTGTAGGTCAATGGACAGCAAAACAGGGGTGCGACTACTTTGCTTCTACGGACAGGCAGTGTTCCGCAAACTACGTTGTAGGCAAGGACGGGTCTATCGGCTTGTCTGTGGAGGAAAAGGACAGGTCTTGGTGCAGTTCCAGCTCCTCCAACGACAACAGGGCTATCACCATCGAGGTAGCAAGCGACACCACTCACCCGTATGCAGTCACCGCACAGGCGTACAATGCACTTATCAAGCTGGTGGCTGACATCTGTAAGCGAAACGGCATTAAGAAGCTCCTATGGAAAGCTGACAAGTCCCTCGTAGGACAGGTCAGCAAGCAGAACATGACGGTACACCGCTGGTTTGCAAATAAGGCTTGTCCGGGAGATTACTTGTATGAAAGACATGGCGAAATTGCAGAAAAGGTCAACGCTCTGTTGGGACAGACTCAGCAGACTACTACCCCGGCTAATCCGTCCTCCCCCTCCACCACAGACACGGGGAAAACCATTTGGGACTTCCTCATCGGCAAGGGTCTCAACGCCTATGCGGTAGCGGGTATCATGGGTAATCTGCAAGCGGAAAGCGCACTGAACCCTCAGAATTTGCAGAACACCTACGAGAAAAAGTTGGGGTACACCGACAGCACCTATACCCAAGCGGTAGACAATGGTACTTACACAAACTTCGTGAAGGACTCTGCCGGATATGGCTTGGCTCAGTGGACGTACTGGTCTCGCAAACAGGCGTTGCTCCAATACGCTCAGACCGCAAAGAAATCCATCGGAGACCTCGCCATGCAGTTGGAGTTCCTTTGGAAAGAGCTTCAAGGGTACACCAGCGTCATGAAAACGCTGAAATCCGCTACCTCTGTCCGGCAAGCGTCTGACGCTATCCTCACCGGGTACGAGAAACCAGCTAATCAGGGAGAGAGTGTGAAAACAAAGAGAGCTGGTTACGGTCAGACCTTCTACGACAAGTACGCTTCCACCAACACAGGCACTACGGGCAAGTCTACACTCTATCGTGTGCGTAAGACATGGGCTGACACCAAAAGCCAAATCGGGGCTTATAAGGTGCTGGACAACGCCAAGAAGGTTGCGGACAAAAATCCGGGGTACTCTGTGTTTGACGAGAGCGGAAATGTGGTCTATTCCGGGGGAAGCACCGCCACCACCTTTACCCCGTACCTTGTGAAAGTCACTACGAGCGTACTTAATATCCGCAAGGGGGCTGGCACGAACTACGGCGCAAACGGCTCTATCCGTGACATGGGTGTCTATACCATCGTGGAGGAAGCCAACGGTGCGGGTGCTACCAAGTGGGGCAAGCTGAAAAGCGGTGCTGGCTGGATTTCCCTCGATTATACCAAGAAGGTGTAATCGTGGCGAAGCGAAGAAGAAAGACCAAGCAGAAGGTGGAATTTTCCAAAAGGATACTGCTCTTTGCGGCAGTTATCAACCTTGTCGTAATCGTCTTCACCCTCGTAGTGGTGTGGAGGACGTGCGACCTCTCTCCGTTGGCGTATCTAATCCCCTCTGTGGCGGCTGAGACCGCCACAGGGACGGGTTTCTACTACGCAAAGGCAAAGGTCGAGAACCGCATAAAACTCATGAAGCAGAACCATTTAGAGGTCACAGAGAACACATTCAATGATATAGGAGGTTTAGGATAATGATTGATTTGACTCAAGTTATCACCACAGCAATTACCCTCATTCTCGCTTGTATCTCTGCTTTTCTGATTCCCTATCTGAAAAGCAAGCTCAAGGCAGAGCAGTTCGACAACATCATCATGTGGGTCAATATCGCCGTGGAAGCGGCTGAAATGATTTACACTGGTACAGGCAGGGGTGAGGAAAAGAAGCAGTATGTGCTTGATTTCCTCAACAGCAAGGGATTTACCCTCAATACGGCTGAAATTGAGAACCTTATTGAGTCTGCCGTGTTGCAGTTGAAGCAAATGGAGAAGTAGTTAAAGTAGTGGAAAATCAGTTTTTGCGTAAACTTTCTCTTAATACGCGCGTATTTAGCAAAAGTTACACGCAAAAAGCCAAGAACAACTACTTTAACTACTTCAACGGGAAAAAAGAGGAAGCCTGACGCAAGTCAGACTTCCTCTATTATCATCACAAACCCGAAACAATGTTTTACGAAAAACAAGGTGTTCGGATTTGCACCTTTTGGTGGAGCGGAATAAGCAAAATCCGAACACCTCTCGACGTTCGGATTTGCACTTTTTGGTGGAGCGGAACACGCAATATCCGAACACGAAAGCGTAGCCGTGTTCTGTCCCGAAATGTTGAAGGTGAAGACGATTCTTCTGCTCTTGTCCCCTTCATCGTACACATACACAGAGTTGACCAAGGTATCAATGACCCTACGCTGATACTCTCGGTTGGTAACATCACCACTCTTGAACGAAAGTAGCCAATACATTATGCGCTCTTTCGTCAGGAGTGGTTTTTTCATTTCTTCACGGGCAATCTGCCCCTCCACCTCGTTCTTCTGAGTCTCCAATTCCTCAAGCCGCTCTTTGGTGGTGGAAGTGATGATACCTTGCTCGATGGCGGTCATGAGGTTTCGGATTTTCTTCTTTATGTCCTTGACCTGTTCCCTCAGTCCATCAACATAGCTCATGTCGGCTGACTCCTTCTCAATTATCTCCATAGCTCGTGTTGCGATAAGCTCTATGTTTTCATCGGTCAGTACACGCTCAACCGTGAACCGGGTAACGAGTTCTTCAATCCACTCTTTCTTCTCTACCTTTTTGGTACATTTCCGATTTCTTTTTCTGTCAATGCACTTGTAGTAGTAATGGAGCTTTCCTGATTTGGACGTACCGCTTTCTCCTACCATAGCAGACCCACAGTGACCGCAGAACAGCTTGGTAGTGAGTAGGTAATCCTCTTTGGCTTTCGTCCTTGCTCGTGCTTTGGCGTTGTGTGAGAGCATGGTTTGCACCTTCTCGAACAGTGCCTTGTCGATGATTGGCGGGACACCGTCGGGGACAACAACGTCCATAAAGCGGTACACGCCAATATATTTATCGTTCTTCAACATCGTCCGCAGACTGTTTTTGTTAAATGCGTTTCCTCTCGATGTCTTATACCCTCGCTCGTTGCAGTAGTTGATGATTTGGGTTGCCGACATTCCATCGGCGTACATCTGAAAAATCTCTTGTACGATTTTCGCACCGACAGGTTCAATTACATATCGCCTATCTTCCCCTACAGTGTAACCCAACGCCATTCCAGCTCCACCGTTGGCAACGCACTGTAGGGCATTTTCTTTCATGCCCCTCTTGATGTTCCGGGACAGGTTCTCTGAATAATACTCAGCATACCCTTCCAGCACTGACTCAAGGATAATTCCCTCCGGGGTGTCGGGCATTGGCTGTTTGGCGTAAAAAACTCGGACACCGTTCTTTTTGAGCTTGGCTTTGTAGATGGCAGAGTCGTAGCGGTTTCGGGCAAAGCGGTCAAGGGTGTACATGATTACCGCTTCAAACTGCCCCTTCTCGCTGTCTTTGATAAGCCGCTGGAAGCTCGGACGGTTGTCGGTCTTACCCGATATAGCTCTGTCACAGTATTCGTTGATGATGGTAAAACCGTTTTTCAATGCGAACTCATGACACTCCCGAAGCTGTCCCTCTATGGATTCTTCTCGCTGGCTATGGCTTGAGTATCGTGCGTATATTACAGCTTTCGTAGTATCACCTCCAAGTATTTCTTGCGTCTGAGCAAGTCTATGGGAATTAGCTTAGACTGCCGTAATGTCTTGTTTATCCCCCTGTAACTCCTCTCGGTTCTCGAACTCATACACCATGCTCATGAACTCGTGACGAGTCCTGCGGGACAGGGAGCGGAACACCCTCAAAATGTCCTGTTCGTCCTCGTCCTTACCTTCTGCGGGGGCAAAGTCCTCCTCGTCCAAAAAGAAGTCGATTACAGAGCAATTCAACAGCTTTGCCATTTCCACCATTTCATGTTCCTTCGGTAGAGACCCGTTATTGATACTGGTAGCAAACGAGCTTGACCCCTTGACGGCTTTAACGATGGCGGTCAGGTTCGTACCTCTCTCGGCACAAATGCGATTGATGTTTTCTTTGAAAGCCAAGTCCGATTCCTCCTTCGAGAATTAAAATTCGGAAAATATAAATTTCCCTATTGACAATTCGTGAAAGAAGAACTATAATAAGACCAAGAAGTTCGGAAATCACGAATTGACAATAAGAAACCGACCTCTCGAAATTGCCGTTTCGAGAAGTTGAGTGGCGAAAACTCCTATAAGAATAATAACAATAATTCGCCTATTTGTCAAGGTAAATTCCGATTTTCAAAACTGCGGAAAGGAAGAAAAATGATGAGTCAGATTCAAGAGCGAATGAAACAGCTCGACATCAAGCAAGTAGACCTGATTATTGAACTGCGTAAGCGAGGTATCGTAGTTCAGCCACCCGAAATGTCGAGCATTATTCGTGGTGTCAACACCTATCCCAAGGCAAAAAGGGTGCTTGACGAGTGTGACAGGATTCTTAGCGAATATGAGCGTGAGTCTTGAGGACTCACAAATATCAGACCTCGCAAGACCGTTAATGGGTATCTTGGAAGCATTTTACCAAGACCCGAAGAATGAGGAGGACTTTCAGAAATGGCTACTGAGTGTAGAAGAAAACAGAAATCAAACAAAAGGCTCGTGAGATTATTCGTTGCCCTGCTGGTGGTTACGGCCATTGGTTTTGCGGCGGGTATGACCATCGGAAAAATCACTACCCCGTCCAAAACCGTGACCATCACCGAAACAGTGGAAGTTCCTGCTCTTGTGACAGACAAATTGGTAGAGACGAAAGACGTGTTTCTCTTTGACGTACCTCTCTCAGATTCTTTGCAGAGATACCTCTATGAGATTTGTGCAGATGAGAACGTCCCGGTTACGCTGGCATACGCCATGATTGAACACGAGAGCAGATTTAACCCCGAAGCGGTGAGTTCTACTGACGATTGCGGTCTCATGCAGATTAACGTGGTCAATCACGAATGGCTTGAAGAAGATTACCGCTGTGCAGATATGCTTGACCCTTATCAGAACGTGTTCTGCGGCGTGAAAATCATCGGGAGCTACCTTGAAAGATACGAAGGAGACTTACAGAAAGCTCTCATGGCGTACAACATGGGTGACTATGGTGCAAGGAAAGCGTGGGAAAACGGAGTGACAGAGACCTCTTATACCAAAGCAATTCTCTCCCTCATGGGGGAATATGAGGAGGTGCTGAACAATGCCACAGGTGATTGAGCTTAAAGGCGGCAAGGTCGAGACCATTTTCGATGAAAGAGATTTTGCCTATCTCATTGAACAGCACATGGGTTACGAAGCCGCTGATTACTTCCGAGAGCTGGTAAAGGAGCTGAAATGGTATAGGGAGGTGTACGATGATTACCCCGAATAGAAAAATCGGCAACACCTTTGAGTCTGACCTTTGCGAACTGCTCTATGAGCATGGCTATTGGGCGCATAACTTGGCGCAGAACGCAAGCGGTCAACCAGCGGACGTGATTGCCGTCAAGAACGGAACATCGTACCTCATTGACTGTAAGGTCTGCCGTACCAACAGGTTTTCGATGGCTCGTATGGAGGAAAACCAAGACCTGTCTATGGAGCTGTGGAAATCCTGCGGAAATGGCGAAGGTTGGTTTGCAGTGCTTATAGGCGGTCAGGTTTATATGATAAAGCACTCCGTTGTGAAGTGCTTCAAGAACCGACAGTCCTACATGAGCGAAGCTGACATCAAGAACTTCGGCACATTGATTGGAGAGTGGCTGGAATGAATGTACTCGTATCGAACACTCTCACAATCGAAAACCCAACACAGGAAGCCTTGATGTGGTGCAAAAATAACCTCACGATTGCAAACCCGGAGTATGCCAAGAAGGTGCGTATGCACTTTTGGGTAGGGGATACACCGTCAAAGCTCTCCCTCTACGAGCAGGAGGGAAACAATCTGATACTCCCCTTCGGGACACTGAGGACGTTGCCGGATTGTATCGCCAAAGAAAGCACCTTTACAAGCTCGTTTCCTGCCCCTGTGAGCGTTGATTACGGCGGGGTTGATGTTCCACTCTATGACTACCAAAAAGACGCTGTAGAAGCCGTGTACAAGGCACAGTACGGTATTCTCCAAAGCCCTGCCGGGAGCGGCAAGACACAGATGGGAATAGCGTTGGTCAAGAAATACTGGAAACGTGCTTTGTGGCTCACCCACACGCTTGACCTCTTGCGACAGAGCAAAGAACGTGCAGAACGCTATGTGGATAAATCCCTTATCGGGACGGTGACAGAGGGCAAGGTCAATATCGGCAAGGGTATCACCTTCGCCACCATTCAGACCATGTGCAAGCTGGATTTGCCAAGGTACAGGGATTTATGGGACGTAATCATTGTGGACGAATGTCACCGTTGTTCCGGGACACCGACAGCCATGACGCAGTTCTACAAGGTTCTGAATAACTTGGCGGCTCGGCACAAGATAGGTCTCTCAGCAACGGTACACAGGTCAGACGGCATGATTGAAGCCACCTACGCTCTGCTTGGTCATGTGGTCTACACCGTACCCGATGAAGCCGTTGGAGACAAAATCATGAAAGTAGGTATTCTCCCTGTCGGTACAGGGGTTGAGATAGACCGAAGCTGTCTCAATACAGATGGTACTCTCAATTACACCAAACTCATTTCCTACCTGTGTAACTGCAAGATACGGAATGACGCTATCCGGGCTTGTATCGTCAGTGAGTTCCGTCACTCGTGTCTCATTCTTTCGGACAGGCTGGAACACTTGGAGTTCCTTATGAACACGTTGCCGGACTTCATGAGAGAAAAAGCAGTCATGGTGAGCGGCAAAATGACCAGCAAAAAAGGCAAGGCTGACCGGGAGAAAGCAATTGAGGATATGCGGTCGGGCAAGAAGAAATACCTGTTTGCAACCTACGCACTGGCAAAGGAAGGTCTCGACATTCCATGCTTGGAGCGTTTGTTCCTCACGACCCCTCAGAAGGATTACGCAGTGGTGACGCAGAGTATCGGCAGAATCGCTCGTGTTTGCGAGGGTAAAGCAGAACCTATCGCTTATGACTTCGTAGACAATATCGCCTATCTCGTGAAGTCCTACAAGAAACGCTGTACGACCTACAGGAAGAACGGTTGCTATTTCATTGAGGAGGTGCAGAAATGAACAAACCAATATTAGATGCTTGTTGCGGAAGCCGTATGTTTTGGTTTGATAAAGAAAATCCAAACGTGGTCTTTTGCGACAAGAGAGAAGTTCCGTATCACGAGTATTATCCGGGAAGACATATCGAAATAAAACCCGATGTGCTTTGCGATTTTACTCAATTGCCGTTTGAAGACAAGACCTATAAACTCGTAGTTTTTGACCCTCCTCACCTAACATGGGCTGGCCCGTCCTCGTGGATGGCGTTGAAATATGGTCGGTTAGAAGAAAACTGGCCACAGATGATTCACGATGGGTTTCAAGAATGTATGAGAGTTTTGGATAATTACGGGGTGCTGATATTCAAGTGGTCTGAGGTTCAAATACCTTTGAGAGAGGTATTGAAAGCCGTTGGTCGTGAACCATTGTTTGGCCACAGAAGCGGAAAACACAACAATACACACTGGCTTTGCTACATGAAGTTTCCAGAAGACGAGGTGATGTAGAAATGAGACTGATTGTGTATGACGTGGAAGTGTTCAGTGATGATTGGTTAGTCATATTCAAGGACATCGAGACAAAGCAGTACACCGTAATCCACAACGACATAGATGAACTGAAAGTCTCTCTGTCTGAGGAGTGCATCTACGTAGGCTTTAACTCGAAGCACTACGACCAGTTCATCATCAAGGCAATATGGAGCGACTTCACTCCGAGGGAAGTCAAAGAGGTCAATGACTACATCATTGGCGGCGGTCAAGGTTGGGACTACCCTCCTTTGAAGGGTATATACTTCCGTTTCAACAATGTGGACATTAAGGACGATATGCAGATGGGCTTGTCCCTAAAAGCTATCGAAGGACATTTGGGAATGTCTGTGGAGGAAACCTCCGTACCCTTTGACATCGACCGTCCTCTCACAGAAGACGAGTTGAGAGAGACCGTGTTCTACTGCAAGCACGATGTTGACACTACGGAAAAGCTCATTGAGCTACGGAAGAACTACCTTAAATCCAAAATCGACATCGGGAAACTCGCCGGGATTGATGAGGTCAAGGCTATGGGAATGACCAACGCCAAGCTGACTGCCGCTCTGCTCCAAAGCTCGAAAAAGCCCCATGACGATGAGCGACAGTACCAGTACCCGTCAAACCTCAAACGTGAGCTTATCCCGCAGGAGGTGTTCGATTTCTTTGACCGCATGAAGAACCCCGAACTGAGCGATAAAGAGGTGTTCTCCTCCAAAATCGAAATCTCCATCGGTGAGTGTCCTGTGACGATAGGCTACGGCGGTATTCACGGAGCGATACCCAATTATATGTGGAGGGAGGAAAGCTCATGCGAAAACGAATCATAAAGAACTTCGATGTAGCAAGCTACTACCCTCACCTCATGACGATATGCGGGTACACCTCCCGCAACATTCCTTCCCCGGACGTGTTTGAGAACGTACTGGAACGGAGAATGAAAGCTAAAGCCGCAGGAGATAAGGTCACAGCAAACGCATTGAAGCTCGTTGTGAACACCACCTACGGGGCTATGCTGAACCAGTACAACGACCTGTATGACCCTCTCATGGGGCGGTCTGTATGTATCACAGGGCAGTTGTTCCTATTGGAAATGGCTCAGAACCTCTATCAGAACGTGGAGGATTTGAGAATCGTCCAGCTCAACACCGATGGTGTCATGATTGAGTTCTACGAAGACCAGTATGACGAGGTACTTGAAATCGTGAACGAGTGGCAATCCCGGACGGGCTTTGAGCTTGAGGAAGACTCCGTTTCCATGATTGCTCAGAAGGACGTAAACAACTATGTGGAGGTTCAGCCAAGCGGAGCGGTAAAGACCAAAGGCGGCTACTTGGTGAGGGGTATCGCCCCGGCAGGAGCTTTCAACATCAACAACAACGCCTGTATCGTTGCCACCGCCTTGCGAGAGTATTTCGTACACGGCACACCTGTAGAGAAGACCATAAACGCCTGTGACGATATATTCCAGTTCCAGCTCATAGCAAAGGCTGGCGTAAAGTACCGTGAAGCCTATCACCTTGTCGATGGTGAGAAAGTACCTGTGCAGAAGGTAAACCGGGTGTACGCCACCAAGGACACACGGTACGGGAAGCTGTTCAAGGTGAAAGCCGAAAACGACTCCACCGCCAAGATTGAAATGCTCCCGGAACACTGCATTATCGACAACGACAACAAACTCAGCATTGACGATGTGGACAAGACCTTCTACATCGAAATGGCAAAGAAGCGTATCAATGACTTCTTGGGTATCAAGCCCGAAAAGAAAAAAGGAGGACGTAAGAAAATGGCTACCACAGCTAAGAAAGACGAAACCACAAACAAGACCCTCAACGTGTATCAGAAGCTACTCGTTGCAAGAGCGAAGTTCCTTGAGACGGACGTGCAGAAGACGGGAAAGAATATGCACTTGTCCTTCAAGTACTTCGAGCTGGACGATATTGTCCCTGTTGCCACTCGCATTTTCAGTGAGGTAGGGCTTATCGCCATCGTGAACTTCACTTCTGACACCGCCACCATGAACATTGTCAACACCGACAATCCGTGGGACGAGTGCATTAAGTTTGAAGCTCCCTTCAATCAAATCGCTCCTATCGTGAGCAACACGGGCAAACAGGCTACCAACGAAATGCAAGCCCTTGGTTCTTCCATCACCTATATGCGCCGCTACCTGTACATGATTGCCCTCGACATCTGCGAGAGCGACAGTATTGACGCAAATGTCGGAAAGCCTGTTGCCGCACCTCAGACCGCTCACACTGCCCCGGCTACTCCCGAACAGCGGCAGGAAGTGAAGCAGGAACTCACCGCTCCGGCTGACAACGCTACCCCGCTACAGATTAAGGGGCTGAAAGCGGTGCTGAAAAAGCTCAAGGACGCTGACCCCTCCAAGGAGGAAATGATTGCTCAGATTGCGGTGCAGACCGAAGGGTTTACCGTTATCAGCAAGTCCGACTGCGAGACCCTTATCACCCGTATTACGACCATGCTGGAAGGGAGTGACGAGTAATGGAATGGCTTGACAGCAATCAGCTTAAAATTACACCCCCCAAGCGCACCAAGAAAATCACAGGCACTCGCTTTGCGACAATCCTTGGTCTGAACCCGTGGTCTACCCCGTTTGAAATGTGGTGCGCTATCACAAAGACCTACGAAACCCCGTTTGAGGACACGATTTACACAATCGCTGGTAAGACCATCGAACCCAAACAGGCTGACTACATGAAGAAGTCTTACGGTATGGATTTAATCAGTCCTACCGACCGCTACGGCGCAGATTACTTCAACAAAACGCGGGGTGACTTCTTCCCGGAAAACCCGTACTTCGGCGGTATGTGGGACTACCTTGGGATAGATGAGAACGGCGTTGTAGACACCGTACTCGAAATGAAGACCACCAAGCGCATTGAGGACTGGCAGGACGATGTACCCGAATACTACGCACTACAGGCGGCTCTCTACGCTTATCTTCTTGGTGTGGACAACGTAGTAATGGTAGCTTCCTTTCTCGAAGAAAAGGACTACGCTGACCCCTCCAAGTTCACGCCAAACGTGAAGAACACGATTACGGTAGAGTTCAAGGTCAGTGAGCGTTACCCCGATTTCGAGAGAATGATTGCAGAGGTCACGTCTTGGTGGGGAGAGTATGTGACAGGCGGTATCTCCCCTGTGTATGACGAGAAGAAGGACGCTGACATTCTTGCCGCTCTCCGCACCCACAACCTCACTCCCGACACCGACATCAACGCTCTCATTTCCGAAGCAGAAGGTCTCAAAAAGGAAGTTGACACTGCCGTTTCTGCAATTGCCGATAAAAAAAAGCGGCTCGATGAAATCAACGACATTATCAAGGAACACGCCATGAAGCAGTTCCGTCCCGGCGATAAGAAGGTTGAGGTCAAGGGAGCGACCTACACATGGTCTATCTCCCGCTCTGAGACCACCACAATCGACAAAAAGGCATTGGAAGCAGACGGTCTGCTTGAGAAGTATCAGAAGAAATCTGAGCAGTTCCGCATGACTGTGAAATAAGGAGGATTTGGATTATGAAATTTCAGAAGTTTGTAAAGGCTATTGGCTCTGACGGTATCGTGTTCAACCGCAAGAACGGCGAACGCTGGCTTGCTTCCGACAGGGTGTTTATGAAAATCCCGGAAGACATTCGCAGTATCACCGCTTCGGAGATTACGGATATGCCTGACTCTGTAGAGGGCATTATCAACTTCGACAGCTTCACTGACCCTTGTGAGCTTCACAAGGCGGTCATGCCTTATGCCGATGGAGTCATTAAAGACTGTGTGCGTATCTATGCTACGGAAAACGCACTGAATACGGTAGCTATCGACAACAGTTCCTATGCGCTCATCGAGCGTAAGGACATCGTGGAAATGTTCTGCAAGTACAATTCTGACGATGAGACCAGCGAAGGGAAAGCTCTTGTTATCAAGCGTCCTTCCGATTTTACTTCTGACGAGGAAGTTGTCGGTCTGATTTTCCCGACTGATTACGAGGAGTGAGGTGGCAAATATGTACATTAACCCATTTGTCGCAGGAGTGCTGGCTACCATCATGGTAGAGCTGGTAATCCTCATAGGCGTAGCAATCTTCAACACCACCAAAAAGTAATTAGGAGGAAAAAGACAATGGCAAGAATCCCTATGACGAGTGGTTTCACTCTCATTCCCGAAGGAACATACGTGTTCCGTATCTATGACGCAAAATACGATGAGGAGTTCGGCAAAATCGAAATCAAGCTGGTCAATGCGGCTGGCATGACCCACACGGAACGCTTCTCGATTAAGGACAAAAACGATGAACTCAACGAAAAGGCTCTCAATGCGTTCTCGTGTTTTGCAAAGACCGCTATGGGCGATTTCACCTTGGAGGACATCGACCCGGAGGAGCTTATCGACCATTTTATCTGTGCAGAGGTTGTCCATACCAAGCTCCCGTCCAACAAAGACCCGAACAAGACGGTCACTTTCGCCAACCTTGGGGACAAGTCCCCTGCGGAGTATTTCGACACTGACCCCGTGGCAAGGGCTTTGACGATTGGCAAGGAGAGCGGCACTGCTCCCGCTCCGAAAGCACCCGCCGCTCCCGCTACCGCTCCTGCTCCTGCTCCTGCGACAGAACCTAAGAAGGGTCTCGATTTGAACGCACTGTTGGGAGACCTTTAAGGAGGAAACAAGATGGAGCTTAAAGACAGCGGCAATCGCAGAGAGTTTTCTTCCGGGGCTGTAAGGGACATCAACGAGGGTAAAGGGAGGTGCGACCTCCTTCCCCTCGATGTCCTTGGAGAGCTGTATGACAGTCCTATCCTGACCGCTATCAACAAGTATATTCGCACAGGGCAGAAAATGTTCATCGTTGAAGCCGTCAAAGAGTTCTCAGCGTTGCAGTACGGCAACCTCGCAACAGCTATGTTGGAGGTCTCCAAGCACTATGAGGACGGCTGTCAGAAATATGGCGAGAGGAATTGGGAAAAAGGAATCCCCCTTCACTGCTACATCGACAGCGGCGTAAGGCACTACATCAAGTGGAAAAGGGGCGATACCGATGAACCCCATGACAGGGCTTTCCTGTGGAATATGCTTGGAGCGGTTTGGACGCACAACAATCTCCCGGAGTTCTGCGATTTACCATTCAGTGAGGAGGTAGACCATGACAGAGAAAGAACGACATGACCTTTTTATGGGTACGGGGATTGGGAAGTTCGTTGACAAGGAGTTTGAGACCTATCTGTTGGCAAACGGGTTTTTCTCCGCTCCGGCAAGCACAAAGTATCACGGTAATTATGAGGGAGGTTTGTTCGACCACTCCTTTACGGTGATGAACATTCTTGTGGAGTTGTCAGCGAAAAACAATCTCAAATGGCAGAGAGCGGAAAGCCCCTTCATCGTGGGTATGTTCCATGACCTTTGTAAAATCGACCAGTACCGTATTGACAACAGCGAACCCTACACTGTAGGTGAAGCGACCCGCTATGAGCACCGTACCAACACCGATTTCAAGGGTCACGGCGATAAATCCATTCTTCTCTTGTGTCAGCACATGAAGCTGACGGAGGAGGAAGTCATGTGTATTCGATACCACATGGGAGCTTTCACAGAGAAAGACGAGTGGAGTGACTACACCAACGCTGTACACCGCTATGCAAACGTCCTTTGGACGCACCATGCAGATATGCTCGCTTCTCATGTCTGCGGTATCTGACCATGAACAGAGCGGAACGCAGACGGAGACAAAAACAGGGTCTTCCCGCTGTCAAAGAACCCGTGTTGAATGTTAAGGCGAGTGACATTCAACAGATAAAAGAGGACGCTACCCACACTGCCGCTGACATAGCATTTTTCCTCATGCTGGCTATCCCTGTCATGGTCATACACGACAAGTACCCGCAGATTATGAGGAGGGTGGTAGATGGTAAGTCGAGGGAGGAACGCTTTGCCGACCTCTGTATCGACCTGTACGAGTCCTTCAATCAAGGGTACGTATCGCTTGACGATTTGGCAGAGTGCTTATGGGAAGAAGCTGGAATCAAACTCGAAAAGAAGAAATAGGAGGAAAAATCATGAATTACAAGCTCAAAAGCAAGGACGGCAAGGTTACTTTCCTGCTCCACACGGGCAAGGATTTCGTAAAAAATCAGATGTCGGTTGCGTCTGCACAACACATCATTGACACGGGTAAGCTCAAGAAGTCCACCAAGGAGGGCTACCCCATCAACGTAGACAACAAGTGGTATTTCGAGGGCGAGATTTGCAAGACCCCCGCACCCAAGGCAGAGGAGGACGCTGAATGAAAACCTTTTACTCCGAATACGTGCAACACTGCATGAGGTTTTATGCGAGACACCCAAACCCGAAGTTTCGGAGTGACGCTGACAAACTGAACTGGTACGCCTGTGACAACGCCATGAAGGGCTTTACAGACAAGGAGCAGGAAATCCTTCTGACGGTCTACAGGGAGGGCGATACCATTCCCGATAACGTCTACAACCTGTCTGTGGCTCTCGACATCAAGCAGGATTTCATTTGGAAGCTCATCAATGAGCTGGAACGCAAGGTTGCGAAAAGGAGGAAACTGGTGTGATTCACTACGAAAACATTCCCGTTGAATTGAAAAGGCTAAATCAGTGGGTCTGTACTCGTAGCGACAGCAAAGTGCCGATGAAAGCATTTGAGAACGAAGCCGCTTCATCGACCAATCCTCAGACGTGGGCTACCTTCGACATAGCGAACAACGCTGTGTCGAAGGGGTTCTACGACTACTGCGGCTTTGTGTTTGCCGACAACGGCTACGTTGGTATAGACATCGACACGGGTTATGACCAAGACGGATTTCTCTCACAGACTGCCGCAGACATCATCGGAAAGTGCAAGAGCTACACGGAGAAATCCAAGAGCGGCAGAGGTTTCCATATCCTCCTGAGAGGTACGCTCCCCTTTAAGGGCAAGAACAACCTCGCCGGGGTGGAGATATACAAGTCCGCACGATACTTCATCATGACGGGCAACACCCTCCTCTACCGCACCATTGAGGAAAATCAGGAAGCCATTGATTATGTCGTGGAGAAGTATTTCCCGGAGACCCGGCAGAAAAAGGACTCTCCCGACTACGGAAGCCGCATTTACTCTCCCGTTTGGGAGCTACCCGAAAACAACCGTATCAAGCTCCGTCCTGCATATCCGAGAATACCTGACGGAAGCCGCAACATCTGTCTCACCTCTCTCGCTGGTATGCTCCACAATCAGGGCTACAGCAAGGGGCAGATATATGACGAGCTGGTTTACTGCAACGCTGTTGCCTGTGACCCGCCTATCGACAGGAGCGAGATACGCACCATCGTAAACAGCGTCACCCGATACAAACGATAAGGAGGTCATAACCATGACATTTCAGAGAGACACCGAAGTTTACAGAGGGGACATTTTCTACATAGCTACTGGCGGTTATGTCGGTTCAGAGCAGAAAGCCAGAAGACCCGGCATTATCGTCTCCAACGACACCGCAAACAAGCACTCTCCCAACGTGGAAGTCGTGTTCCTGACTTCACAGGAGAAGAAGCCCCTTCCCACACACGTTGAAGTGGTCTGCAAAGTACCCTCCACTGCCCTCTGTGAGAACATTCAGACCGTGGCAAAGGAACGGCTTGGTGACTTTATCCGCTCCTGCACCACCTCAGAAATGAAGAAGATTGACAATGCCCTGCTGATTTCACTTGGAATGGAAGCCCCGAAAGCAATCGGGGGGGGGACTCAGGAATCTACGCAGACCATTGAGACAGAAAGAAACCTATACAAGACCCTGTATGAGCAACTGCTTGACAGAATGTTGGTAAAGACCTGATAGGAGGATTAAGAAATGAACGTGACTTTGATTCAAGCGACACCGAACCCCATTGAGACTATCGCTCTCATGGCGAGTATCTGCTACGACAGCGACCCGAAAAACCCTATGGGGCTGGTAAAGCACCTGTACCGAAACGGACACCATAGCGTGTTTGAGCATATCTACTTCACCTTCAAAATCGAGGGTATTTCTCGTGCCTGTTCTCACCAGCTCGTGCGGCATAGGCACTGTAGCTTCACTCAGCGCAGTCAGCGGTACTGCTCCGAGGACGGGTTCGGGTTTGTGACTCCTCCGAGCATTGAGAAGGACGAGGAGCTTGACCACTACAAGGATTATATGACTACGTTTGTTGCCCCCAATTATAAAGAGTTACAGACAATGGGTGTTCCCAACGAGGACGCTCGTTATATCCTCCCCAACGCCTGTGAGACCGAGCTGTACCTGTCTTGCAACCTGAGAGAGCTTATCCATATCGCCAACGAGCGGCTCTGTCTCAGGGCGCAGTGGGAAATCCGGGAGATGGTAGAAAAGATGGTCTCTATCGTAGACCCGGAACTTCACTTCATGCTCGTTCCCAAGTGCAAGAGCGGCAGGATTGTATGTCATGAAGTTTGCAGAGGTGTAGACAATGATTAACACAAAAGGAGAATGGATTTACACCAACGCTGAGATTGCCTATGAGCTTGGGCTTTCCCCGGCTACTGTCAACGCCATTGGCAAGAAGCTCTACGGCAACAAAATCCCTCACTGGACTGCTCTTGAAGTCCGCAGGATTATCCAGTACATCAAGTCCATTTCCGTTGAGGAGGACGAGAAGCGGCTACAGGTGCTTCGTGACATCATTGCCGAAACAGGCTACGTAAAGCAGGACGATGAGGAAGTAAGAAAGAACGTGAGGAGGGATTTACACAATGTCTGAATATGAGAAAGACAAGCTATACTGCCCCCTCTTTGTGATGTCTCCTGCTTTCGAGACAATGAAGGGCTGTGAGTGCCGCAAGGAAATGTGTGCTTGGTGGGTAGAGGATAAACAGAAATGCGCTATTGCAGTAGGAGGTGAGCGCAATCGTGGCAAGTGACAGAGAACTTTTTGAACTGCGTAACGGCAGGGTCATTATGGACGAAGAACTGTCGGAGAAAATGTACATTATCAAATCCTATCACCCGGAACGGGCTGATGAAACAAGCTCCGGCTTTGAGTGGTCTGAAATGGGTATGGCAAACCTTTTCGGTCTGCTTTATAACAGGGAAGCTCGTTATTGCACTGAGCATAAGAGCTGGTACACCTACTTCGAGGGGGCATGGCGCAAGGACGAGGGCGCAATCCTCGTCTCTGAGAAAATCAAAGACTTTGTGCGGCTCATGATTCTCTACTGCGGGGAAATCACGGACGATGATACCCGCAAGAGCTACACCGCCTTTGTCAATAAGATGGGCGATAGACGCATGAGGGACAGGATTTTGAAGGACGCTACGGGTGAGCTTCGTATCTCTGCGGTGGACTTTGACGCAAACCCCTACCTCATCAACTGTCAGAACGGGACATATTCTCTCGAAGATTTTTCTTTCCGGGAAGCAAGGTGGGACGATTTTATCACCATGCAGACCAATTTCCGGCACACCGTCCGGCGAGACGTGAAGTGCAAGCGGTGGGAACAGTTCATCGAGGAGGTCACTCAGGGAGACAAGGACAAAGCAGACTTCTTGCAACGTGCGCTTGGCTACTCCATGCTTGGTATGAGCAACGAGGAGTGTATGTTTATCCTTCACGGCAAAACGACTCGCAACGGCAAGAGTACCCTCCTCAACACCATTGAGTATATGCTTGGGGACTACGCCAAGGTTGCCCCTGTCGGTATGATTTGCCGGGGTGACAGGCAGAAGGACGCAGAAGCCGCTTCCCCTACCCTTGCGGGACTCAAGGGTAAACGCTTCGTAACCATGAGCGAGAGCAACGAGTACGGCAAGCTGGACGAGGAGAAAATCAAACAGCTTACAGGCGGCGAGGAAATCTCCGCTCGTGCGCTGTATCAGTCGGCAATCACCTACAGACCGCAGTTTACCTTGTGGCTCTCCTGCAACGACCTCCCCATGGTCACAGACAAGTCCCTGTTTGCTTCTCAGCGTATCAAGGTGATTGAGTTCAACCGCCACTTTACCCCGCAGGAGCAGGACACGCACCTCAAGGACGAACTGACTTCCCTTGAAGCCATGAGCGGTATCTTCATGTGGCTGGTGCGTGGGTACATCAAGTACAAGGAAAACGGTCTTGCTATGGCTGACGCTATGGCGAAAGTGGTTGCGAAATATGAGCGGGACAACGACCTTGTTCTGCAATTCCTTGAAAGCCGCTGTGTGCGTGTTCCCGAAGATGAGAATAACCCATACGGGGAGAAGAACAAACGGACGCTCATCAAGGCGAAAGATCTCTACAACGCTTTCAAGCTGTGGGCGAAGTCCGAGGGCGCATACGTTCTCTCCGCAAGAAAGTTCAACGCTGAAATGGAGCGTCACCCGGAGTGGTTTGACAGGAAATCGACTTCCAGCGGGTTCGTGATTTATTGGGGTGTGAAGCTCAAGGAGGTAGTGTGATGAAAGATATTAAAGTCACCCGCTGTGTCGGTGAAGGACAGGGAGAATGTAAGCGGTGCAAAGAGCTGAAAGGTTGGGGTCTCAACTGGACTTCCTTCCTATATAAAATTGAAGGACGTGAGGGTTGCTACTGCTTTGACTGCGTTAAAGCAATCATAGAGGAGGAAGAACAATGCCAAGAGTCTTAGTGGGAATAAACGACTCCAAGATAGGTGCTTACACCTTCTCCGACAGAAAGCGTCCAGCAATCTGTGTGGAGAAAGGAAACACCATCACCATATACGGATATTTCAAAGACAAAGACACCGCTGAGAGATTTATGCACGAACTGGCACAGGCAGTTGGTGCGAAGGAGGAATAGACATGATTTGCTTCGGCTCATATTACCACTTTTCCGGCGAGGACGTTGAGTATATCTCCCTCACCAATGTCGGAGGTGAGTACCCGTACAAGCTCATGGTCTTTCTCAGAAGCGGCAGAAGTTTTTCGGTCAGCTACAAGATTCAGAAGGACGCAGAAAAGGAAAGAGACCGTCTTGTCCATAGTGTAGATACCGAAAGAAACGCACAGTCTCAGCGGGTTTTGAGCAAGCTACAGCTTCTCGACTATTCCATGAGAACCATCGACCGCAGACAGCTTCGCATTTGGAGACAGCTTAAAGCTCTGCTTGGCGTGACTGTAGATGAGGAGTAGGTATGGAAAATAAAATGCTCAGAGAGCTTCAAGGCTTGTTGGAAGACATCAACGAAAACGAAATCGTATCGCATATATTGGACGGGACACTTATCTCTTGGTTAAGCTCTTGGAAGATGAAGTGTGGTATGCTGACGGCTTTTCTCGTTGAGAATGACAAGGCAAACATGGCAGAGCTTGACAAGCTCCGGCGTGAGAACTTTGGTCTCAAAACCACAGTGAAAAATCAGCGGGAGAAGCTGGATAAGTTCTACCGTACCTATTAAAACCCAAATTGTCTCAAAAGGATTGGAAAATTATCTAAAACGACATTTGGGAAATAACACGAAAAGGATTGAAAAATTATCTTTTTCAGTGCGAGGACATGAAGTAGTTAAAGTAGTTGTTTTTTAGTTTTTGCGTATAAGTTCTCCTATAAGGGGTCTATATAGTAAAAGTTACACGCAAAAATTGATTTTCAACTACTTCAACTACGCAAGAAGAATAAGAATAAGAGGACTCTCCACCGCCTGTTTGGGCGAAAAAAGAGGACTCTCAGGGAGGTAAAAATTATGGCGAAAAAGAACGAAATTGAGGACGTACAGGTGGTCAAAAAGAAGCCCCGTGGCGGCAACTCTCCTATGATTGGTATGAATGGGTATGACCTTGAACCGGGAGACAATACGAAGTACCTGACGTTGAACATAGAGTTGTTTAACTTGGAGAAGATTGACCTACATGATGAGGAAGCTGTTACTCGTAGGTTGGAGGAGTATTTTCAGATATATGCGAAGTATGATACGAAACCTACGGTTGCTGGTATGGCTATGGCGTTGGGCATGAATCGTAGAACATTGATTGCGATTGTCAACGACTATGCCACTGGTGGAGCTGGTTACAAGACGGCGTTGCCGCACGAGGTAGCCCTCGTTATAAAAAAAGCGTACTCTTTGCTCGAAGTTTTATGGGAAAATTACTCCTCCAACGGTAAAATAAATCCCGTTATGGCAATCTTTCTTGCCAAGAACAACTATGGGTATCAGGACAAGACGGAGTATGTGCTGACCCCCAACTCTCAGCAGGACAGCGACTATGACGCTGACTCTATCCGAAAGAGATACCTTATCGACTCTGCAAGCGACTCTGATGAGGACGATAACGACTCTGGCAACGACTAACGACTTTCGACTATCAACTCTCAAGCGACTATCGACTATCGACTATGAAACCGCCACTGGCTCTGCCCCGGTTCTGTCCGGCGTGGAGCGGGTGGCGGTCTTTTTGTGCGGAAATCTTCACGATTTTTTGGATTTTTGGCGGCTACTATTAACACTTTACAGCAATAAAGCAAAATTGGCTGTTTTCCGGGGGCTTACCCCGCTTTTCCGGGTGAACACCTTATTATAATAGGAAGAAAAAAATTTATCCGAAAAAGATAAAAAATTATGAAAAACCTATTGACAATTCGGAAAAGCCGAATTATAATATAATCAGCAAAAGACAAGAAACAATCTTGACGGGATAACAGGAGGTTTGAAAAATGAGGATTTACGAATTAACGCCAACGGACGGACGTGAGAGCTTTTACGGAAAAGCAGTTGTACAGATTGAAGAAAACGGAACGGAAACGCTTTTGAGCTATGGAACGCCAATTATTAAAAGGTTCGTTTCCGGGGAAATGGTCAAGTTGTGGGACGGTTGGAGCGCAACGACAGGACGCCATATTAAAGCGTTTTGCGGGTTGAATAAAGCAGGGTATGAAAAATTGGAGCTTGAGAAAAAGCCCGTTTACAATATGGCGGCAGATATGACCCCGGCGCAAAGTTACAAAGCCATGATTTCAAGACGGTGCGCAAAATAAGAGGAGGTAAAGAAAATGAAAATTAGGATAACGAGAAAAGCCATTGTAAACGGTTCTGTTAATGTAAAGTATGCGGGTTACTGTGATTTACAAGCCTTATTATATAATCATTCTCCAATTGCTTATACGTGCGGGGTTTACGGTTGGAATTTTGACGTTTACGAGGTTTACGGGGTAACGATTTGTACAGGTTATAGAAATATGCCGGGTAAACGCCTTGACGGTATAAGGGAATACGAGGACAAAGCAAGAGCCATTTTAGACAATTACACCGATTACAACGGCGTTGGAGGGTATGAGCGGAAAAAAGCGGAAATTGAAGCACTTTTGCAAGAGTTTTGCAAGCTGAACGGGGGTTATTAAGATGAGAAAATACACATTTCAGAAAAACGGCTTTACTTTTGAACGGATAGACAAGGCAAAAGCAAGACGGGCATATAACAATGGCTTAACGGTTCTTTTCTGTCCTTGCAATTTGCGCCCCGGTTCTTTTTGGGGGCTTGATATGGAAATGAACAAAGCAAACGCCGATTGCGCCCCGGTTACTTTTGACGGGCTTGTAAATATGTATGAGTGCTACAATTGCATGAATACGGAAACGGGCAAATATACCGCCTTTTATATCCCGGTTGAATATGTGGACAGGTTCACGGGGGAAAAGCCAACGGCGGCAACATTGGGAACGGTTAAACAGTACGCATATGATTATATGGAGGTGTAAAAAATGGGTGCTATCAATTATTTCACGAGTGATTATATTACGTTGGGCGTTCGTCCTTATGACAGATTCGATATGGAAAATGACGTTAATTTTATGGAGGAAGTGCAACGACAGATTGACGAATACGGCGGGACGGTTGACGAGGTTATAAACGAGTATATAGAAGATTGCTATAATTGCGATTTTGAGAACGTAAAAATAGAGCTGGAAAAACAGAGCTTCTATTATTTCCATATCGCAATAAAGCCGGGGTATTATGAAGGGTTCACCCTTGATATAGAAAATAATTTCCCTGTTGCGCTTGACAGTTGGGAAGATAGACGGGACGCAAACAAGGAAATAACACGGATAAAGCAATTTTTAATTGATTGCGCCGGGTTCGGGTTGGTGAAATGTTCGCCGGGTTGGTGTACAGGCTATAGCGATTACAGCGGCACAATTGAAGCAATTAAACAGGCTATAAAGGAAATGCGGGACGAGGTAAAAACCGTTCCAACATGGACGCAATATAATAAGGGGGCTTAAAAATGACAGATTACAACGCTATCGCAAGAAATAACCTTGATGAAATTATGCGGGAATTGGCAGAATATACCCGTTTAGGGGAGGAAATAGCCGCAACGGTTGATAGCTTGAAAGACATATTGAAAAAGCACATGGAGGAAAACGGGCTTGACGTGTTGACAGGGACAGAACACAAAGCGACATACAAAGCCGTTTCAAGTAGCCGGGTAGATACGACAGCATTAAAAAAGGAATTGCCGGACATAGCCGCAAAATTTACCCGTACAACGTCAAGCAAGCGTTTTACATTCATTTGATAGGAGGTTTTAAAAATATGTTTACTGTGATTTGTATTATCCTTTTTCCCTTTGTCCTTTTGGGTGAAATTTTAAGACAACGTAAATGAAACGCAAGTCCCCGGAGCTATTACCGGGGGCTTTATTTTATGCCCGTTTTCCCGCCCC
>OJMO01000617.1_pt1 | contig 25003 bp, 21 predicted proteins | sample 1597241 | NCBI WGS metagenome assembly OJMO01 (sample SAMEA2452129, study PRJEB22498) | human gut metagenome | biome: human feces; feature: human gut; material: feces | place: Australia | collected 2012 | reverse complement strand
TTTCTATTAGCTTTATATCATTTTGTGATACTCTTTTTTCTATTTCTTCATAATTTGGTATTACTTTAACTGAAATTATTAATTCTTTTTCATCCTTTTTATCATCTGCTTCTTTTCCATATACAAGGCTTTCTTTAATTTCTGGAACATCTCCTAATAATAGCTCTATTTCTTCTGGATAAATATTTTTTCCATTTTGTGTAACAATAACATTTTTGCATCTTCCAGTTATATATAAGAAACCTTCATTATCTAAATATCCTATATCTCCTGAATGGAACCATCTTTCTCCATTTACTATTTCTATAACTTTATTTGTTTCTTCTTCATCCTCATAATATCCTAGCATCAATGTAGAGCTTTTTATTAAAATCTCCCCTTCGCCATTTTCATTTGGATTGTCTATTTTTAATTCTGCTCCGATTACAGCTTTACCTGCTGAACCTACTTTTGTATCAAATTCTGGTGTAAGTGCAGCTATTGGAGCTGTTTCTGTTAGTCCATACCCTTGTAAAAATATTATTCCTATGTCCTCAAGCCATTTTCCTATTTTAGCATCTATTGGTGCGGCTGCGGAAACTATATATTTAATTCTTCCACCTAAATTGTCATATATTTCTTTAAATACTTTTTTCTTAATATCAACTCCTACTACTTTTAGTGCATTTGTAAGATGTATCATTGAATTTACAAGATTTTCTTTCTTACTTTTTTGAATATTTGCATTAATTTTTTTATACAGATTTTCTATTAATAGTGGAACTGTTAATAAAGAAGTTGGTTTTGTTTCTTGTAAATTAGAAACTATATATTTTAGTCCCTGACAAACAGAAATTGAAGCTCCTACTGCAAATGGTAATAAAAATCCAATTGTAGATTCATATGTATGGTGTAATGGTAATATTGACATTAATCTATCTTCTGAAGTTAGATTTACATATGCTAGAACATCATTTATATTCTCTGCTAAATTTCTATTACATAGCATTACACCTTTTGAATTTGAAGTAGTTCCTGATGTAAATATTAGTACTTTAAATTCATCTGGTTCTACATTAATATTTATAAATGAATTATCTCCTTGTTCTACAATTTGCTTTCCTTGTTCTATTAAGTAGTTCATCCCTACGTTTCTTTCATTTATTTCAGTTTCTGAATTCATTTGTATAAAATATTGTACTTCTGGTATTTTTTCTTGTATTTTCTTTATTGTTTCTTGTTTTTTAGTTGAATATATAACAGCAGATGCTTTTGACCTTTTTATTACATTTTCTATTTCATTTTCTGGTAGTTCTTTATCTACTGGTACAGCTATTCCTACTCCGCAAAGCATAGCCATATATGACACATACCAATGATATGTATTTTCACCTATTATTATTATTCTTTTGTCTTTTAGTCCTAATTTACTAACTAAAGCTGTTCCAAAATTTATCACATCTTCTCCAAATTGTTTATATGTAATTTCTGTGAATTCGCCTTTTGGTGCAAATTTTTCTAATATAAGTTCTTTATCTGCATATTCTTTTGTAGATTTTTCAAAAATTTCTTTTATAGTTTTATATGAAGTAGTAGGAAAATTTTCTTTCTTTCTTCTTTTTCTATTTTCCTCGGCTTTTTTTACATCTTCATAATTAACATTTACTTCATCTATTTCTGATAAACCTTCCATTTTAAATTTTGGAAATTTAAAGTCTGGTATTTTAAAATCTTTTAATATCCTCAATTCTTTCAGCTCCTTTGAATTGTATTTTATACTAGTTTCTTTTTTATGTCAAGATTTTTATAATCATTTTCCCATTGCCTAGTATGGGCAATGGGAGTGTTTTCTTGATAATTTAATTCTGTGTTGCAAAATTTATTCCTCTTGCAACTATATCTTTCATATTTTCTATTAATTCATCTATTTCTTTTGGTGTTACTATCATATTATATTCATTTGGTATTAAAGCCGATTTTATTTCTTCGTAATTGTCTTGTTCTTTTAATTTATTTAAATATTCATTTGACTGAGCTTCATCTTGCAATTTTCCTATAAATAAATCTAAACAATCATTTACAAGTACTGCACTCTCTACAACTGTTGGTATTCCCATTGCAATTACTGGAATTCCTAAACTATTTTCACTTATTTCCTTTCTTGTATTTCCTACTCCTGCACCTGGCACTATTCCAGTATCTGATATTTGAATTGTTTTGCTTATTCTATCTATACTTCTTGAAGCTAAACTATCTATTACAATTAATAATTTTGGTTTTGTTTTTTCTATAATTCCCTCTAGTACTTCTAAAGTTTCTATTCCGGTTGTTCCTAAAACTCCTGGAGATATTGCACTTACAGGTCTTGCATCTTCTTCTATATATTCTGGAAAATATTTTATAATGTGTCTTGTTACATCAATATCATTAATTACTTTTGGACCTAATGCATCTGGTGTTACATATATATTTCCTAACCCAACTACTAAAATTTCATCTTGAGAATCTGTGTGTTTATTTATAAGTTCCTTCAATTCTTTAGAAACTATTTCTGCCGATTGTTGTAATTCATCACTATCTATTATTTTTATATTTTTTATATCAATAGTAATATAATCTCCTATTGGTTTTCCTATTGCTTTTTCTCCCTCTTCACTTGTAATTCTCACTTTTGTAATTTTTAAATTTTCATTAATTTCTTCATTTTCTACATCTATTCCTTCTATATTATCATCTAATTTGTTTGCTTTTTTATACAAATCTCTTCTTTCATCTGCTAAATCTGTTCTAAAATTAAACATAAAAATTCCTTCTTTCTAAAATACTTTATAGTATTTTTTGAAAAAAATAATTTTTTATACTAAATTTACATTTAAGTGTTAATTTTTTTATTTTTAGCATATATTTATTTAGGTGATTTTATGGATGAAAATATTGTAAACACAAACCAATTATATACATCAACATTACTTGCACAAGACATTTATTATTTAAACATTAAATATCCTTTTTTAAATATTCAAACAATTGGTGATAGTGTTCTTGGAAAACCTATTTCTTGTATAAGACTTGGCAAGGGTTCTAAAACTGTTTTCTATTCTGGTGCTATTCATGCTAACGAATGGATAACATCTTTAGTTTTAATGAAGTTTATTGAAGATTATTGCAAAGCATACGTAAATAATACCAAAATATTTGGTTATGACGCTAAATATTTATTTCAAAATGTTTCTATTTTTATCACTCCTATGGTTAATCCAGATGGTGTTGATTTAATTAATGGAAACTTGCCTAATACATCTTCTGCTTTTCTTCAAGCAAGACGTATTGCAGGTAATTATCCTGAAATTAGTTTTCCAGATGGTTGGAAAGCAAATATAAATGGCGTGGACTTAAATTTACAGTTTCCTGCTGGCTGGGAAAGAGCTAAAGAAATAAAATATGAACAAGGCTTTACTTCCCCAGCACCAAGAGATTTTGTAGGTTTTGGACCTTTAACCGAACCAGAAGCTCTTGCTTTATATAATTTTACATTAAGACATAATTTTAATTTAATACTTGCATACCATTCACAGGGAAAGGTAATTTATTGGAAATATGACGGATTTAATCCTGCAAATGCTGAAGCTATTGGAAAAAGATTTAGCCAAGTTAGTGGTTATACTTTAGAAACAACTCCACCTGAATCTGCCTATGCAGGTTATAAAGATTGGTTTATTCAAACTTATAATAAACCTGGTTATACCATTGAAGTAGGAGAAGGAATCAGTCCTTTGCCATTGTCTCAATTTAATGAAATATATAATGATAATATTGGCATTTTAGTTTTAGGTGGAGTATTATAAAAAGACGACCAATGGTCGCCTTTTTATATTTTTATATATTTTATTTTTTCTATATTACTGTTTTTACTTCTTTCTACCATGCATTCATATACCTGATTTCGCAAACTTTCTTTTTGTTCTTTAGTACTTAAACTTTTGTCTGCAAAGAACGGTCCATCTATGTATGATACTATTTTTATTTTGTTTTTTCCTCGTTTTTGGTATGTGTTTGTTATGCAAAATACTGGTGCATTTAATTCTACAGGATATTTAAACGATACAGACTTAAATGGTCTTATATGTATGTAATATGGCCATATATGTGCTTCTGGATATATTGTTATTGTGTTTTTGTTTTTTATTTTTGTTTGTATTTCTTCTAAGAAATTTTTCATTGCTGTTTTGTTCCCTGGCACTGGAATTGCTCCCAACATTTCAACTAGTTTTCCAAATGGTTTTACTGAAATGTTTTCTGGATTAACTATTAAAAAATTTCTTTTTGGGTATATTGCAACACTTGGTATAAATGTATCTGCAAATTGTTGTGTATGGTTTGCATATATAAAATATCCTTGTTTTTTGTAGGCTTTAATTTTTTCTTTGCCTACATATTTTAGCCTAAATTTTAATTTATTGTATAAAACTTTTATTGGCATACTTAAAAAGTTTTGTATTATGTATGAGCATATATTCCATATTTTTCCATGTTTATATTTGTAATTTTCATCTATTTTTATTGGTATTATTTTTGGTCCTGAGAATTCATCATTTAGCTCATCTTTATAATATATTATTTTTTGCTCTTTCATAGAGCATCTTCCTCTTTTTCATTTTCTGTTGTTGTTAAGTATTCTAATGGTATTTTATAGAATTTTTCATAAACATTTTTCCATACTTCAAAGTTTTTGTCTCTCATTACATTTGTGTTTCCTTTTTCTGTTAGACTTTCACTTGGGTATATTGGTTCTTCAATATTAATTATATATTCTTGTACTGGGAAACCATCTTCTCCTATTATGTCGCTATCTTGCATTGTAATGAATACTGGGATTACTGGCACATTATTTCTTGCTGCCATTTTGAATGCTCCATTTTTTAATGGTTTTGGTTTTCTATAATTCCACCACATACTTTGTTCTGGGTATATTAAAATAAAGTCTTTTCTTTGTAATATTGTATCTACTGCTTTTAAAAATTCTATCATTGTTCTATTGCTAGAGCTTAATGGTAATGTATCACAGTTTCTAAAGAAAAATCCATAAAGTCCAGGGAAGTTTGTGTAGTTTCCTTCTCTTATAACTTTATATAATTTCTTTTCTTTGGCTTGCCCAGATTCTCTAAATACTTTTTCTATTGCAAAAGAATCGTATGGATTAAAGTGATTACAAGTTATAATTGCTCCTGTTTTTACTTTTTGTAAGTTTTCTATTCCTATAACTTGTTTTATAATTAATTTATTATCTTTTAATAAATCGTTTAAGAACTTCATTCCCATTTTATTTGCAACTTTATTTTTTAATTTGTTATAACGTTTTTCTTTTAAATAATCAACATTATCTGCTGTTAGTTTTATTGTTTCTGGGTCATCTTCAACATCTACATCGAAAACTCCATTTTGTTCTAAAACTTTTATTTTTTCTAGAACTTCTAATCTATCTTGAGATTTTTTTATTAAATCTTCTTCAATAGTTCTTCTAAATCTTCTGTCATCACCTACACAGTCACATTCTTTTTGTGCTAATGCTTGTAATTTTTTGTATTGTTCCATATCTTGATATCTATCACTTTCTGTATATGCTTTTTTTATTTTCCTTATTTCGTCTATGTATTCAGTTTTTTCTGCATATTTCCAGAAGTGTTCTTTATATAGTACATTATCAAAATGCCATGGTTTATATGCTAAATTATAGTGTATTAGTTTTATTTCGTCATCTGATATTTTATCTGTTGGCATTGGCATTCTATCCCAGGCTATACTTATTATTTTTGTTCTTCCTTTGCACAATCTGTTTAAATAATCTTGATCTTGAGCAACTGAAAATTTAACTGTTTCTAGTAAATATAAAAATTTATCTAAAAAATCAAATTTTCTAAGCTCATCTAAATTCATTAAAAGAACTCCTGCATTAAAATAATTTCTATAATCAGCTACTCCAACAACTTTCTCTGCATATTCCTGAAATACCTTTGTGTTTTGTATTACATCATCTGGTGCAGCTGCTATTAAATTATCTCCCATATTTATATTATATAGTTCTGAAATATCTCCAAGTACAACTATATCTCCATCTAAATAAATTGCTTTATCGTATTGTGGATATAAGCTTGGTATAAATAATCTAAAATATGTTGTATTTGTATAATAATCTCTTGTATATAATTTATCTTGTATTTTTTGTATATAATAGTTTAAGTCTACAAATTCTATTTTTACATTTTCTGATTCATATTTTGCTAGTTTCTTTTTGTTTTCTTCTTGCATATTTGTATATAATATTTTTATTGAATAGTAGTAATTTTTAGATGCATTTTCTGTTAATGATTGTAATGTTACTGCTAAAAATGGTGAGTATACATCATCAACTGCAAAAAATATTGGTATTACCTCTAAATTATTTTCCATTTTGTTCTCCTTTTATCTTCTTTCTAATTCTTTATTTTCGAACTCTGCTTTTAATTTCAAATATTCATTTAAATCCTCATCAAAATAAAAGCATTTTAGAATTTTATGCACTTCCTCTATGTTCCATTGCTTATAATTTTCTGTATGAGGATATGGCCTAAACATAAGTCTTTTACAAAAGTGACAAATTACTGTGTCTTTTTTATTAAACTTTGATTGTTCATTATAAATTCTTGGTAGTATAAGCTTTTTAGTTGTTGACCAAAATATTGCATCTTGGTCTGCAAATAATAGCTTTCTTCTTTTTAATAAATTTCTTGCTTTTTCTAAAAGACCTGTTTCTTTTATTTTTTTCATATTTAATAAAAGCATTCCAGCATTTATATAGTCTGGTCTAATAATCCAACAACCATATTTCTCTTTAACTGCTGCATATTCGTAATTAGTTATATCAATATTATATAATTTAGTCAAATCGTTACCAACCATTATGTCTATATCTAAATATAAAATTTTATCTGGTATTTCTTCTTTTTTATCTGCTAGCAGTCTTAAAAGCGTATATGGTGTACAGTAAGCATTTTCGTTAGCAGTTCCTAAAAATTCTTCTTCATATTCTTTTGTTACATCTATCTTTTTTACATTATTATTAATATTTTTAGATTTTATAACTTTATTTAAAAATTCAATTTGTTCATCTTCAATCGGCACATATTCTGGTTTTAATCTTGTTGCATCCATTGTAAATATATAACAATTAATATCTTCTTTTGTTCTATTTGTAATAGAAATTAATTGTGTTAGTGCTCCATCAAAAACTTTTTTATTTCCACATAAAAGTAAGTTTATCATACTATCCCCTAAACATTTTATTTTTCGACAGTATTATATAGTATATTAAATAAAATTTCAAGTTAAAAACATTTAAGGCGTGCAATGCACGCCTTTTCTATTTTAAATATGTTGCAGGATCTACATTTACATTGTCTTTTAATATTTCAAAATGTAAATGTATATCGTCTGAGCTTTCAAATATTGCTGTATTTCCCACAGTCCCTATTGTTTGTCCTTTTTGTACTTTCTCTCCTTCTACTACAAATTCGCTTGTTAATAAATTTGCATATACTGTTTTAAAACCATTATCATGTTCTATTGTTATTGTTAAACCATATCTTGGATCATTTTTTATTGTTTTTACAGTTCCGTCTGCTGCTGCTTTTACAACTTCTGTTTTTTCTGCTCTTAAGTCTATTCCATTGTGTGTTATCCATTCATTTAAAGTTTCTGAAAAGACTAGGTTTTCTTGTGCAAATTCTTTCATAATGTCACCTGAAACTGGTCTTTCAAAAATAACTTCTTTATTTTCTTCTGTTTTTTGTGTATTTGTATCTTTGGAAGTATTTTCTTTTGTTTTATTTGTTGTAGTTGTTTTTGTTGTATTTGTATTTGATGTTGTATTTTTTGTATTTTCCATATTGCTTGTATTAATTGCAATTTTTTCTGTGTTTGTATTATTTAATTCATTTTTACTTTCATCAACAGTTTTTCCTATAGATGAACTAGCATCTTCTAAGTCTGTAGTATCAAGATTTGAAAATTCTTGCATACTTAAATTATCAGTATTTGTTTTAGAATTACCATATATAATGTATGCTATTGCAAATACTACAAGAAATAATGCTATTGCTGCAGCTCCCCAATAATAGATATTTAAATTTTTATTATTTTTTTGTTTTCTATTTTCTCTTCTCATATAATCCTCCTAAATAACTTTTTATTTATTAGGATTATTTCCAAAATTTTTCTTATTATACAAATTATTTTATAATTATCAAAATCATAAATAAATAGAAATTTTCTACAATAAAATAATAGGCGACCAATGGTCGCCCCTACAATTTCATTCGTCATTTTATAAATTTATTATAATTGTGTCTTATTAATAATCTATTATTTCAACTCCAGTATAAAAATGTTTTATTATTTCTTCAAAATTTGAACCTTGTTTTGCCATTGCATCTGCTCCTGTTTGGCTCATTCCAACTCCGTGTCCATAACCTTTTACATTAAATTTTATTGTTGTTTCGTTTATTGTGAATTCAAAGTTAGTAGATTTTAATCCAAAAATTGTTCTTGCTTCTACTCCTGATAGATTTTTATTTCCTACTTTTAGTGTTTTTACTCTCCCACTTTGTGTGTATTCTAATATTTGTATTGCATTTTCTTCTTGCCAATTTATTTGAAAATCGCTATATTTTTCTTTTACTTTTTGCTCTAATTCTTCTTTTGATATTTCAACTTCTGATGAATATTGTGTGTAACTATCTTCTCCTGCTGTGGTTACAGACTGCAAGTATTCATATCCGCTTCCTCCCCAAACATTTATTGGAATTTCTGTTGTTCCTCCACTGTTTGAATGAAAGAATGCATCTATTGGTTCTCCTTTATATGTAATAATTTTTCCTTTTGTACTATCTACAGCACTAACAATTTTATTCCAATTTGTTTCTCTTTCACTTTCTTCCCATTTGCTTAACCTATCTTCCTTTGTTATCCATGCTTGGCAACATTTAGAATCATCACATATACTTGCACCTTCATGTTTGTTATTGCTGTGTATAATAGTATAAATTGTGTAAGTTCTTGCAACAACTGCCTGTGCTTTTAATGCTTCTTGCTCAAAACTTGCAGGCATTTCACTAGAAACTACACCATATAAGTATTCATCCAAATTTATTTCCTGAATTTCTCCTGTTTTACTATGTAATAATTTTATTGTTGAATATTCTTTATAATTATATGGCGTTTTATTTTCTTCCTTTTGTGTTTCTGCATTTTCAGAAGTTTCTACTGTTTTTGTTTCAAATTTATTTGTAAAAACAAAAGGTATTATAAAACATATAACTACAAACCCTACTATATACAAAAATATCTTTTTCACATTCTTCTCCTTTATGATATTAATTTCACTTTCATTGAATTTAATATTTTCTTTTCTATTCTAGATACTTGTACTTGTGATATTCCTAGTATTTTTGCTACTTGAGTTTGTGTTTTATCTTTATAATACCTTAATAATATTATTTCTTTTTCTTTTTCTTCTAAATTAGAAATTGCTTCTTTTAATGCTATATTATTTGTAATAATTTCCGATTCATCCTTATTTGATGAAATTCTATCTAAAATATTTATTCCATCTTCATCATTTGAATTTGTTGGTGAATAAATAGATTCTACAACCTGCTTAGATTCCATAGCCATTGCTATTTCTTCTTTACTCACCTTTAATTTACTTGCAATTTCCTCTATTCCAAGTTCGATTCCCTTTGCTAAATATTCTTTTTGAATTACTGCAATTTTAGTAGATAATTCTTTTAAGCTTCTGCTTACTTTTACAGGACCATCATCTCTTATAAATCTCTTTATCTCACCTAATATGTATGGCACAGCGTACGTTGATAGCTTTACCTCGTAATCTGTATCAAATCTTTTTATTGCTTTCACAAAGCCCATCATACCAATTTGGTATAAATCGTCTATTTCATAGCCTCTACCTACAAATCTTTTAACAATATTGTAAACTAGGCCCTTATTATTTTCTACTAATTCATTAAACTTTTCTTTATCACCTTGCTTTGCAAGAATTATATCCTTTGTATTATTTTCATACATAGAAATTTCCTTTCTCTTTATTTAATTTGCTCTCATTGAAAATTTATTTACTCCATCAAATAAGTTTTCAATATTTTCAGGCTTTTTTATTAGTTTTTTCATTGTAACTTTTGTTCCAAGTCCTAAAACAGACTCAACTTGCATTTCATCCATAAAACTTTCCATTATAGTAAATCCCATTCCGCTTCTTTCTAAATCTCCTTTTGATGTGTATAATGGTTGTTTTGCAAGTTCTATATTTTCAATTCCTTTTCCTGTATCAGAAATTTCTATAGAAATTGTATTGGCAAAAATTCTTGCAACAATTTTTATTATTCCTTCTGTATTTTCATAGCCATGAATAATTGAATTTGTTACAGCCTCAGATACTGCAGTTTTTATGTCTGCAAGTTCCTCTATTGTAGGATCTAATTGTGCTGCAAATGCTGCAACAGTAACTCGAGCAAAAGCCTCGTTGTTAGATTTACTTAAAAATTCCAATTTCATTTCATTTTCATATAAACTTTTCATTTTAAATTTCCTTTCTTTTTTAATTAATAATTATTTTCAATGATAAATATATTGTTTTTTATACCTTGGTGTCGCAATCTTCAGATTTAAAAATGGTCAATAGACCATTTAGCACATAACTACCTTTTTATAAAATTATTATCTATATTTACATTAATTACTTATAAATTTATAAAATGAAGATTGCTCCAAATCGCACTCGCAGAAAATCTGCTCGTTTGGTCGCTTACGCGGTATTTCAAAACAAATATATTTATCATTTTATTACAGTAATAATATAGAAATAAATATTATATTTAAATTCTTTTTTCTATAAATTATAATTATATAGCAAATTTAAAATTATCATAAATGGGTATAACCTTTAGTGCTCCTGACATTTCCAAAATCTTTTTTGTACTTTTACTTACATTTATTAAGCCTAAATCTCCACCAAGCATTGTAGCAAGCTTAAATCTACCAAGTAAAAATCCTATTCCGCTGCTATCCATGAAGTTAACACTATTAAAATCAAATATAACTTTTTTAGGCATATGTCTTTCAATTTCATAATCTATTTTCCTCCTTAATTCTTCTGTTTTGCAATGGTCTATTTCTTCAGTTAATTCAACAAGCAATAACTTGTCCTTTTCTAGATAATTTATTTTCAAATTAATTACCTCCTCTTTAGTTTTTTATAATTATACTCTTACTGGTAATTTTTTCCAATAGCAAAACATAGGAAGTTTTAGCGAAAAATAAGAACTTTTCGACAAAAAAATCCACATGTAAAATATGTGGATTTTTTTATTTTCACTTAATACTTTTAAATATTTAACATTAATTTTTCTAGATACTCTTTGTCTTCAATTATTGAAATAGCAAAGCATTTTTTTCCTAAGTCTTTTAAAGATGCTCCACAGTGATATAATTTCTTGTCATCTATTACTATAAATCTATCATGAAATTTATTACTTTTCGCAACTTTAAGGATTGGATATTGTTTGTTAAATTTATTTATATCTAATTTATTAACATCACATTTTGTTGATGTTAATATTACTACTTCTACATTTTTATTTTTCTTTGTCAACATCTTCAAAATACTATCATCTATATAATTATCTATTATTAATATTTTGTTTTGTGCATTTTTTATAATATCTATTATTAAATTATAGCTATCCCAAATTTGACCATTAAAAAATATTTTTTCTTTAAATTCATCACCTTTTTTACTTTGTAATTCATCAAAAACTTTATCAAATTGTTTGTCGTGTTCTAATAATTTTCTATTAATTTTATTTATTTCTTGAAAAACTTGTCCATTTGCTGATATCAATTTTCGCATTTCAATAAAAGCTCTTATAATACTTATACTAACATGAATCGCTATATCATTTTTTAAAACTCCAGCTAACATAGAAATTCCTTGTTCTGTATAGGCATATGGTAAATATTTTTCACTTCTATATTTTATATTTTCATATGTGGTTCCATTTTGGAACCACATTGAATTTAATTCTTCCTTAGTTAATTGAAAACAAAAATCTTCTGGAAATCTTTCAATATTTCTTTTCATTGCTTTATTAATATTTTTTGTTTCATAATGATATAGCATAGCTACATCACTATCTAATAAAACTTGTTTTCCTCTTATATTTTGAATTAATTTTTTAATATTTTCGTTTGTATATTCAACTATTTCTAATTGTTCATTTACATCTATATTTCTCTTTTCTTTTTCCATAAAAATCACATCCTATTAATAACATATTTCTTATTGATTCTCCTATTTCAAATACTTCATTATCGTTTTTATTCTAGAACGTTTGTTTTGCAGTGTCAAGTATTTTTTTATTTTTTCTTTAATTTATTATTTTTTATACACCTTTTTTGGGCGGACAGAGGCGTCCGCCCCTACAATGTATGACATTATTTTCTTTAAAAATGAACTAATAATTAAGATTAATTTTCATTTAATAACATCGCCCCTACAATATCTGATATAAATTGTTGTATAATTATTGTAATTTTTAACAAATACTAATGTAATTACATATAATTTATAAGAAATTTGTATTTTGGAGGATTTGTAATGTGTGGTTTAGTTGGTTTTGTTAACTATAAAAAAGATGTTAGTTCTTACAAAAATGTTTTGTGTAATATGACTGAATCTCTTCAAAAAAGAGGTCCTGATGAACTTGGTTATTACATAAACGATAATGTTGCTCTCGGTCATAGACGTTTAATTGTTATTGACCCAGATGGCGGCAGGCAACCTATGATTGAAACATATTCTTATGGCGAATATGTTATTGTGTACAATGGTCAAATTTATAATACAAAAGAATTAAGAAAAACTTTAATTGAAAATGGTTTTGAATTTTCTGGACATTGCGATACAGAAGTTTTACTTAAAAGTTTCATTCATTATGGTTACGATGTTCCTAAGCATTTGAATGGTATTTTTTCTTTTGCTATTTGGAACACCACTAAACAGGAATTATTTCTAGCAAGAGATCATTTTGGAATTAAACCTTTATTTTATACTTTTTGTAATGATTCTTTAATTTTTGCTTCTGAAATTAAAGCATTATTCAAATATCCTGGTGTAGATAGAGTTTTAGCTACTCAAGGTATTTCAGAATTATTTGGAATAGGTCCTGCTCATACTCCTGGAACAACTGTATTTAAAAATATCTTTGAAATAAAACCTGCTCATTTTGGAATTTATAATAAAGATGGTTTGCATTTAGAAAGATATTGGAAATTGGAAACTAAAAAACATACAGATAATTTTGAAGAAACTTGTGATAAGGTACATTTTTTATTAGATGATGCTATTCAAAGACAACTTGTTTCAGATGTTCCTTTATGTGTTATGCTTTCAGGTGGTTTAGATTCTAGCATTATTGTTGCATATGCTAGTAACTATTGTAAAAAGAATGGCTTAAAACCAATAGATACTTTTTCCGTAGACTATGTAGATAATGATAAAAACTTTGTAAAAAGTGATTTTCAACCTAATTCTGATAATTATTATATAGATTTAATGAGAAAAAAATTTGAAACAAATCATCATAAAATAGTAATAGATACACCAGAACTTGCTGAAAGTCTAGAAGATGCAATGATAGCACGTGATTTTCCTGGTATGGCAGATGTTGATTCTTCTTTTTTACTATTTTGTAAAAATATAAAAAAAGAAGCTACAGTTTGTTTGTCTGGTGAATGTTCAGATGAAATTTTTGCAGGCTATCCTTGGTTTTTCCGTGAAGATGCCTTAAATAGTGGAACTTTCCCTTGGTCTATAGCAATAGATGAAAGACAACAAATATTAAATCCTAACATTGGAGAAAAAATTAATTTAAAAGATTATATAGATTTTAGATATAATGAGAGCTTAAATGAAATAGAGTTTTTGGATTCAGATTCAAAAGAAACTACAGAAAAAAGAAAAATAACTTATTTAACAATGAACTGGTTTATGCAAACACTTTTAGATAGGTCAGATAGAACTTCTATGTACAATGGTTTAGAGCTTCGTGTACCTTTCTGTGATTATAGATTAGTTCAATATATGTGGAATGTACCTTGGGAAATGAAAGCTTTAAATGGTAGAGAAAAAGGATTACTTCGTTATGTTGTAAAAGATTTATTACCAACAGAAATTGTAGATAGAAAAAAATCACCATACCCTAAAACACATAATCCAAACTATTTAGCCAAAGTTAAGCAAATGCTTACAGAAATAATGAATAAACCAGATGCACCTATTAATGATTTATTAAATAGAAAATATATTTTGGAAATACTAGAAACTGATGGAAAAGCATTTTCAAGACCTTGGTTTGGTCAGCTTATGACTGGTCCTCAACTTATGGCTTATTTGTGCCAGGTTAATATGTGGCTTGAAAGGTATCAACCTAAAATAGAATTATAAAAATAAAAAAGCCACACGGGTCGCCCTAAGAACGACGACCCGCATATCATTTAACATTAATTTTTATAACATAATAAATCTATCTTTCTTTTTCTTCTTCTATAATTTTATCTATTCTTTTTTGATTCGGATTTGGAGTATCAATTAAATATTTTTTAACCTTTATATTGTTTTTTTCATTAACTCTATCTTTTAATTTTGATATTCTATTTTTTTCTTTTTTTACAATTTCATTTACAGCATTTTGTCCCTTTTCATTCATTATTTCTTGTACTCTGCTTTCTTCTTCCTTATTCATAACTTTCTCCTCTCTTATTTCATTTTTTCTTTTATTCTTACTAAAGTATTTAATGCATCTATTGGGGTTAGTTCGTCTAAGTTTATTTTATCTACTTCGTGTGCTATTTCTGCTAGTTTATAATTAAACATATCAAATTGTCCCTCTACGACTTTTTTGCTTTCTTTTTCTTGTTTTTTACCATTTAATATATTTTTCTTTTCTAGGCTTTTTAGTATTCCATCTGCTCTTTGTGTTACTGTTTTTGGAACTCCTGCTAATCTTGCAACATGTATTCCATAGCTTTCATCTGTTCCACCTCTTATAATTTTTCTTAAGAAAATTATATCTTCACCTTTTTCTTTTACAGCTATTGAATAATTTTTTACTCCATCTAATTTTTCTTCAAGTTCTGTTAATTCATGATAATGTGTTGCAAATAGAGTTTTTGCTCCACATTTTTCTTTATCTGCTATATATTCAGCAACTGCCCACGCAATAGATAGTCCATCATATGTAGAAGTTCCTCTACCTATTTCGTCTAGAATTACTAAACTATTTTCTGTTGCTTCTTTTAAAATTGTTGCAACTTCCATCATTTCTACCATAAATGTACTTTGTCCCATGCTTAAGTCGTCTGATGCTCCAACTCTAGTAAATATTTTATCTACAACACCTATTTTTGCTTCTGTTGCTGGTACAAAACTTCCTATTTGAGCCATTAGTGTAATTAATGCTACTTGTCTCATATAGGTTGATTTACCTGCCATATTAGGTCCTGTTATAATAGATAGTCTGTCTTCATCTTTATCTAAATATGTATCATTTGCAATAAAACTTCCTACTCCTAGCATTTTTTCTATAACAGGGTGTCTTCCTTCTTTTATATCTATTTTTCCTGAATTATCAACAAGTGGCATGCAATAATTCATATCTTCTGCAATTGTTGCAAATGAGGTTAAAACATCTAGTGTTGAAACTACATTACTTGATTTTTGCAATCTTTTTATATTTTTTGCTATTTCGCATCTTATTTCTACAAATGCATTATATTCTAGATTTATAACTTTTTCCTCTGCTCCAAGTACCTGATTTTCTATATTTTTTAATTCTTCTGTTATATATCTTTCTGCATTTGTTAATGTTTGTTTACGTACATATCTTTCTGGTACTTGACTTAAATTTGATTTTGTTACTTCTATAAAATACCCAAAAACTTTGTTATAACCTATTTTTAAATTTTTAATTCCTGTTTTTTCTCTTTCTTCTGCTTCTAATTTAATTATCCAATTTTTTCCTTCTGTAGTGGCTGTTTTTAATTTATCTATTTCTTCATCATATCCAAGTTTTATTATTCCGCCATCTTTCATTGTCATTGGTGGATCTTCAACTATAGACTTTTCTATTAAATCTTTTACATCTTGCAATTCATCTAAGTTAATATATAATTCTTTTAACATTTCTGAATTGCATTTTGATAATATTTCTTTTAACTCTGGCAATTTCATTAATGAATTTTTTAGAGTTATCATGTCTCTTGCATTTGCATTTCCATATGCCATTTTTCCTGCTAAACGTTCTATGTCATATACTTTTTTTAGTGCTTCTATTATATCTCCTTTTAGCATTAAATTATCTTTTAGTTCTTTAACTGCATTTAGTCTTTTATTTATTTCTATTGTGTCTATTAATGGGTCGCTTATCCATCTGCGTAATGCTCTACCACCCATACTTGTAGAGGTTTTATCTAGTACCCACAAAAGAGTTCCCTTTTTAGATTTGTCTCTCATTTTTTCTGTTAATTCAAGATTTCTTCTTGCATTTATATCTAAAGACATATATTTAGAAATACTATATAAAACTATTTTATTAATACTATCTAATGTAGTCATTTGAGTTTGTTCTATATAACTAATTAAAGCATTTATAGAAGCTACTGCAAATTTTTTGTCTTCTAAATCTTTTACTTCATTTCCTTTATTATCTACATATGTAAATCTTGTTTCTATATCTAGGCAATCTGTATCAAAAAATTTATCATTAAATTTTGTTATATAAACATCAAATCTTTCTTTTATTGCATCTATTTCTTCTGCGCAATCTGACATCATGCTGTTTATTACAAGTTCACTCGGATTATATCTTGCAATTTCATCTAATAATTGTGGAAAATTTTGAGTATCTTTTATTTCTGCTGAATAAAATTCCCCTGTTGTAATATCGCATACACTTATTCCAAAGTAAATTCCCGTTTTAAATATACTCATTATGAAATTGTTTTTTCTTTCTTCCAACATATTGCTTTCTACAACTGTACCTGGTGTAACTACTCTAATTACCCCTCTTTTTACTATACCTTTTGCTTGTTTAGGGTCTTCTAATTGTTCACATATTGCAACTTTATATCCTTTTGCCACAAGTTTTGAAATATACATTTCTGCTGCATGATGTGGTATTCCTGCCATAGGAGCTCTTTCAGCTTGTCCACAGTCTTTTCCTGTTAATGTTATTTCTAATTCTCTTGCAACTAAAATTGCATCATCAAAAAACATTTCATAAAAATCACCTAGTCTGTAAAAAAGAATACAGTCTTTGTATTCTTCTTTTGTTTCAAGATATTTTTGCATCATTGGTGAATATTCTGCCATTTATTATTCCTCTTTCTATTTTAATAATTCTTCTATTTCTTGTTTTGTAAATTCATATTTTTTATTACAAAATTGACAAGTTGTTTCTATTTTATCTTGAGTTTCTATTAATTTCTTTAGTTCTTCTTTTCCAAGAGATATTAACCCTCTTTCAAATCTATTTCTGTTGCAGTTACATTGGTATTTTGGATTAATATCATCTTCAATTAATTTTATATCTTCATCTCCAGTTATTTTTTTGGCAATTTCTTCTAAACTTAATTTTTCATCTAGCATTTTCGAAATTGCTCCTGCTTTAAAAATATTTTGTTCTAAGTTTGATATATCTTCGTTTGTTGCATCTGGCATTGGTTTTATTATATAACCTCCAGCAGATTTAACTCCATTTTTATCTACTAAAACACCTACTGCAACTGCTGCATCTTGACCTTCTGATTTCACAAAATAATTTGCAAAATCATCTCCTATTTCTCCAGATACTAATGGGACCCTTCCTACATATGGTTCTTTTAAACCAATATCTTTTATTACATTTATAAATCCGTCAAATCCAACTGCTCCACCTACATCAAGTTTTCCATCTTCATTTAATGGTATATCTACAACTGTATTTTTAGCATATCCTTTTATTTCATTATTACTATTTGCAACTGTTACCATACTTTCTATTGGTCCATTTGCTTTTATTTGTATTGTTAATTTATCTTCTTTATTTTTTAAATCTGTTGCCATTAAACTTGTAACTGTTAATAATCTACCTAATGCTGCTGTTACAACTGGACTTAAATCGTGTATTTTTCTTGCTTCTTCTACAAGAGTTGTTGTATTGCAACATATTACATTTATTCTTCCATTATATGCTAAAAATTTATTAATTTTGTCCATTTTATTCTCTCTTTCTATCCCTCATGTACTTTAAAATTATCTTTATTTTTACCGCAAACAGGGCATGTCCAATCATCTGGTAAGTCTGAAAATTCTGTATGTGGTTTTATTCCTGCTACTTGATTTCCAACTTTTGGGTTATATATGTATCTACAATTTAAACATTCATATTGGCTTCCCGGTTCTCTGTCTGGTTTTATAAAGTTTTTCAAACCAACTGCCACAATTAATACTACCATTATTGCAAAAGATATTGCTTTCCATATTCCGCTTTCTAATAGAATAACTGCAAACATTCCACAGCAAGCACTAATTCCATATAAAATATAAACAGCTTGCTTTGTTGAAAATCCTCTTCTTACTATTCTATGATGTAAATGTCCCTTATCTGCTTTAAATACTGCTTTAAAAGATTTTTCTTTAATTATTCTTCTAAATATAGCCCAAATTGTATCAAATATAGGTAACCCCAATACTATTATTGGTAAAACAATTACTGCTGCTGTATATGTTTTGGCTACTCCTAATATAGATACTATTGAAAGCGTATAGCCTAGAAAGTTTGACCCTGTATCTCCTATAAATGTTTTTGCTGGATTAAAATTATATGGTAAAAATCCAACTATAGCACCTGCAAGTGCTGTTATCATTATAATTGCGATTGTTGGTGAATTATTTAAAGCGAAAATAATTAGTAATGATAAACAAGATATTAGAGTAATTCCAGATGATAGTCCATCTAACCCATCCATTAAATTAATCGCATTTGTTATTCCTACGATCCAACCTATTGTAAGTATTATCGAAATTAATTCATTTATTTCTGCTGAATGAATGAATGGTAAATTTATATTTCCAAGCCTTAGTCCAAAAGATGTTACAATTATGGCTGCTAATAATTGACCTGAAAGTTTTACTAGTGGTTTTATGTTTTTTATATCATCTATAAAGCAAGTTATTCCAAGTACAAAGGCTCCTAGGAAATACCCTATTATTTTCATAAAATAATGTTCTTGAAATAAATCTAAGTTGCCTTCGTTTTCTATTGTCATTGTGAATATTAAATAACACATTGATACTATAAATCCACAAATAACAGCAATTCCACCAAGTTTTGGTATTGGTCTACTATGCATTCTTCTATTATCTTTTGGTATATCTACCGCTCCTACTTTAATTGCTAATTTTATTGAATATGGTGTCATCATAAATGCTGTTATAAAAGCAAGTAAAAATGCTATTGCAATATCTCCCCACATATGGTTTTGCACCTCTTATTTCATATTTTCTTTTTCTATTTCTTCTATTAATTTAATTCTTTCTTCATGTCTTCCACCTTCAAATTCTGTTGCTATCCATATTCTTAATATGCAAATTGCTTCGTTTACAGTAAGTTCGTCTGCACCTAATGTTAGTACATTGCTATCATTATGCATTCTTGCATATTTAGCCATATTTTCGTTTAGGCAGTTTGTTGCTCTAATTCCTTTAAATTTATTTGCAACAATGCTCATTCCTAAACCAGATTTGCATATTAAAATTCCTTTTTCGCATTCTTTTGATTGAATACTTCTAGAAACTTCTTTTGCTATAGTTGGATATTCAGCTCTTTCCTCTGAAAAACATCCGAAATCTTTATATGTTATCTCTTTTTCTTCTAAGTATTTTTTTATTTCTTCTTTTAATTTGTATCCTCCATGATCACTACCAATAGCTATCATTTTTATCCCTCCATTTCTGAAAGAATAATAACACAAATTATTACATTTTACAATGTTTTTTAGGAATTTTTGATATATTTAAAATCCTATATTTATTTTTAAATATGAAAAGAGAGCATATTTATTACTTTATCTACAAAAATAATAGATATGCCCTCTTTTTTAGACTTTTATTTAGATGCTTGAATTTGTAATGTTTTTTCTAAGTAGTTTATTCTGTCTTCATGATTAAAAATTGCAGCTGAATTAATATTGTTTGACTTTTCTAAAACGTTTAATCTTTGATTTTGAATATCTTCTGTTTCACTTTTGCTATTTAAACATTCAACAGCTAATGCAAAATCTCTTCCGTATTTTTCTTCAAAATAAGTCATTTGATCTGAAATTCTTTGGTCAATTCTTCTATAGAATTTTTCTTCTTGTTCTTTGAATCTTTTATCAATTCTTTTTTCCTGCTCTTTGAATTTTTGTGCAAATTTTTCATCTTGTTCTTTTAGTCTTTGTTCAATTTTTTCATCCTGCTTTTTGAATCTTTGTTCAATTTTTTCATCCTGTTCTTTGAATCTTTGTTCAATTTTTTCATCCTGTTCTTTGAATCTTTGATTCATTTCGTCTCGTAAGCCTCCAACTTCTGTTTTTACTATTATAGCAATTTGATTTAGATCTTCTTTTGTCATATTTTCACCTCCTTTTGAATATTTGTGAAATTTTATCATATGTTCTTTGTTATTTCAATGCTTTTTTATATTATAGAAAATTTCTTTTTTATTTGTAGGGGCAGACTCCTCTGTCTGCCCAATATCAAAACTATTTTTTATCTACAAATATTTCTTTAAAAATTTTCCTGTATAACTTTGCTCGTTTTTACAGATTTGCTCTGGTGAACCTACTGCTACAATTTGTCCTCCACCATTTCCACCTTCTGGACCTAAATCTATTATATAATCCGCTGTTTTTATTAAATCTAAATTATGTTCAATAACAATTATACTGTTTCCTGTATCTACAAGTCTTTGTAAAATATCTACTAATTTATGAACATCCGCTATATGCAATCCTGTTGTTGGTTCATCTAAAATATATAAAGTTTTTCCAGTTGCTCTTTTAGATAATTCTGTTGCAAGTTTTACACGTTGTGCTTCTCCTCCAGAAAGAGTTGTTGATGGCTGTCCAAGTTTTATATATCCTAGACCTACATCATATAAAGTTTGAATTTTTTGTTTTATTTTTGGTATTTTATCAAAAAATTCAAGTGCTTCTTCAACTGTCATATCTAATACATCTGCAATACTTTTTCCTTTATATTTTACCTCTAAAGTTTCATAATTATAACGTGTTCCTTTACATACTTCACAAGGCACATAAACGTCTGCTAAAAATTGCATTTCTATTTTATGAACTCCATCTCCATTGCAAGCTTCACATCTACCACCAGCAACATTAAAACTAAATCTGCCTTTTGAGTACCCTCTAAGTTTTGCTTCATTTGTTCCTGCAAATAAATCTCTAATAATATCGAATACACCAGTATATGTGGCTGGATTTGAACGTGGTGTTCTACCTATAGGAGATTGGTCTATATTTATTATTTTATCAATATTTTCTAATCCTTTTATACTCTTATGTTTTCCAGGTTTTAAATTTGAACCATTTAATTCTTTAGCTATAGATTTATATAATATTTCATTTACTAATGTTGATTTTCCAGAACCAGATACTCCTGTTACACAAGTAAATACTCCTAAAGGAAAATCTACAGTTATATTTTTCAGATTATTTTCTGTCGCACCTTTTATTTGTATTACTTTACTTTTACTATGTTTTCTTCTTGTTTTTGGAACAGATATTTTTTTAGTACCACTTAAATATTGACCTGTAATAGAATCCTTTATTTGTTTTATTTCTTCTGCAGTTCCTTGAGCCATTACATTTCCACCATGAACTCCTGCACCTGGTCCAATATCTATAATTTGGTCTGCTGCATACATTGTATCTTCATCATGTTCTACAACTATTAAAGTATTTCCTAAATCTCTTAACTTCTTTAAAGTAGCAATTAATTTATCATTATCTCTTTGATGAAGCCCTATACTTGGTTCGTCCAAAATATATAAAACTCCTGTTAATCCTGAACCAATTTGCGTTGCTAGACGTATACGTTGTGCTTCTCCTCCAGATAATGTTCCAGAACTTCTAGATAATGTTAAATAATCTAATCCAACATCAATTAAGAATTGTAATCTTGCATCTATTTCTTTTAAAATCAAGTCTGAAATCATTCTTTCTTTTTCATTTAGTTCAATATTATTTATGAAATCTTTCATTTCTCTAATTGGCATTGCTGTTAATTCATTTATATTTTTATCTCCAATTTTTATAGATAAAATTTCTGCTTTTAATCTTGCGCCTTTACATTCTGGACATTCTGAGTCGCTCATGTACATTTCATAAAACTGTCTCATACCATTTGATTTTGTTTCTCTATGCCTTCTTTCCAATGTAGGTATTACACCTTCAAATGGAGCCGAAAATCTACGTGTTCCTGCATAAGATGTATATTCAAAATCTATTACTTCATCTCCAGTTCCATATAAAATTTTATCTAAAAATTCTCTTGGTAATTTTTTTATTGGAACTTTTATATCTACTCCGTAATGTTTAGCAATACTTTCAAAATACATTTTAGCCATTGTTTCACTTTTTTTCATAGTACTTGCACCAAATGCTTTAACACCATCATATAAAGTTTTATTTTTATCTGGAATAATTAAATCTTCATCCATTTTTAATAAATAGCCTATTCCTGTACAAGATGAACAAGCTCCTTGAGGATTGTTAAACGAAAACATTCTTGGAGATAATTCCGGAAAACTAAATCCACAAGTTGGACAAGCATAGTTAGCACTATATAATATTTCTTTTGATTTACTACCTTCAAATACTTCAATTACAACAAGATTATCTGCATATTTCATAGCTGTTTCAACAGATTCTGTAAGTCTGCTTCGTATTCCATCTTTTATAACTAATCTATCTACAATTAAATCTATTTTATGTTTTTTAGTTTTACTAAGCTTAATTTCATCTGAAAGCTCAACAATTTCTCCATCAATTTTTGCTCTAACAAATCCATTTTTTTGATATTCCTGTATTTGTTTTACAAATTCACCTTTTCTATCTCTAACTACTGGTGCTAATATTTGAAATTTAGTACCTTCTTTTAAAGCTAAAATATTATCTATAATTTGGTCAATACTTTGTTTTTCAATTTTTGTATGACAATTCGGACAATATGGAACCCCTATTCTTGCATATAATAAACGAATATAATCATATATTTCTGTAACAGTTCCAACTGTTGAACGTGGATTTTTAGAAGTTGTTTTTTGATCTATTGAAATAGCTGGTGAAAGTCCTTCTATTAGTTGAACATTTGGCTTTTGCATAACCCCTAAAAATTGCCTTGCATATGAAGATAAACTTTCAACATATCTACGTTGCCCTTCTGCATATAAAGTATCAAATGCAAGTGAAGACTTTCCAGAACCAGAAAGTCCTGTAATAACAACCAATTTATCCCTTGGTATTTTTAAATTTATATTTTTTAAATTATGCTCTTTAGCACCCTTTATTACAATTTCATTATTCATTTTTACCCCCTATACGAAAGTAATTATACAATATTTTTTTATACAAAACAAGAGTTTTGTTTGCTTTTTTATGTACACTGTGTTAAAATAAACTAGTCAAAACAGTTGTTATCTACTTAAGGAGGTTTTATGCAAAATTACTTAGACAAACTAAAAGAATCTCGGAAAACTTTTCCAACACATAAAAGATTTATTGTGCGAGTAAAAGATTTTCCAAATAATCCTTTTAATTCAACAATATTTAAAAAGATTATAGAAGGAAAGAATATTTATCCAGAATTTATATTGTATATTCATGATAATTATTTAACAATTAACTCAAACCAAATAAAGAATTATGAACCTGTTAAATTAATTTTGGACTACAAATTATGGATTGAAATTTATGATGTTTTTAAATTTATTGATTATTTTAAAGAAAATGAGGATTAAAAAAGTGAGCCGCATTGCGGCTCATTTTTTGTATATACCAACTACAGTTTTATTATCTTCAACATTACTTAAAATTGTACTATTACTTCCAATTTTTACATTATTACCTATTTTTATAGGACCTAGAATCTTTGCACCACAGCCAACCATTACATTATTACCTAAGTCTGGATGTCTTTTATATTTATCTTTTCCTGTTCCTCCAAGAGTAACCCCATGGTAAATTGTGCAATCATTTCCTATTGTTGTTGTTTCTCCTATTACAATTCCCATTCCATGATCTATAAATAATCTTCTACCAATTTTTGCTCCTGGATGAATTTCTATTCCAGTTAAAAATCTTCCTAATTGTGATATTAATCTCGCTATAAAATAAAATCGATGGTAATAAAAGAAATGTGCTATTCTGTAGTATACTAAAACATGAAATCCTTGATATAAAATAATAACTTCTAATATGTTTCTCGCAGCTGGATCCTTTTTTTGTATATTTTTAGCATCTTCATACAATTCTTTAAAAACTTTCATAGAATCACCTAATATATTTTATTTAAAAAATTCATTTTTGTTAATAGAATAAGAATTTCATATATTACAAAAACACACTAACTTAAATTAAAGTTAGTGTGCTGGTTTTTAATGATTTGCACAATATTCGCAAAAACTTTCTTCGTCTTCTGACATTGGTATATCAAAAGGTGAAACAAAACGCCCCTCATCCATAATAAGATTTTTATCATAACAATTTTCATCATCATAATAAATTGTTTTTTTATTTGAGATTTCGGCCTTTTTTCTAGCATCTCTATCTTTTTCTTCAATGCTTTTACCTTCCAAATCCCAACTATCACAAACTA
>OJMO01000609.1_pt1 | contig 25197 bp, 20 predicted proteins | sample 1597241 | NCBI WGS metagenome assembly OJMO01 (sample SAMEA2452129, study PRJEB22498) | human gut metagenome | biome: human feces; feature: human gut; material: feces | place: Australia | collected 2012 | reverse complement strand
TCGTCACCGGCCTTTCCTCAGAAGAGATTCTGGAGCAGCTTGACCTTGACTATCAAGATGTCTATGACTATTACGGAGGGGCGGAAGAGCTCTGGTGAATATGATTTATTGAAATGAAAATCGAAGAAGCTATACTCTATGTGCTTGCCGAGAGGGGTGGCGGGCTGCGGACGGAGCAAATCGCAGAGATCATCAACAGCCGCAGATTGCATATTCGTAAGGACGGAAAGCCGGTGACCTCGGCGCAGGTGTATGCCGTGGTGATGCGTTATCCGGACACTTTCGTCAAGGCGGAGGGGCGGATAATGCTGATGATATGATTTTCATGAAAGCTTGACGATTTTATTTGGTTTATATTGTAAACTTATTTATATTTGTGATGCCTTTAGGGCTAATGTGCATGACCGCTAATGACGGAAACGATGTAAATCAAAATGTTATGGAAACAAACAACAATCTTTCGGCTGAGCAAAGTCTGAAAATCATCAGCGAGACGATGGCAAGGAATTGCCGTGCGATCGAGAAGAATCAAGGAACTTACTACATCCTTTGGGGTGTGATACTTGCGGTGGTCTCCACCCTCATCTATCTTTTATGGAACGGCACGGGGAATCCGGTCTGGAATTACCTCTGGTTTCTCATTCCGGTGATCGGAGTTCCGGCGGCCATATTCATTTCAAAGAAGGGGAGTGACGCTCCGAAAACCTATCTCCACAAAACTGTAGGCTGGATTTGGTGCGCTTTCGGAATCACGGCCGTTTGCCTGACAATCCTCACTTGCACGGTCAACCCGTTCGTGCTTGACACCTACCTCATCACCTCTTTGTTCGGGTTCACGATCCTGTCCACTGGCATAGTCATCAAGAGCTGGCCGATCATCGCTTCTGGAGCGCTTGTGGTTCTGCTCGGCGCACTTTACACTGACTATGCCGGCGCTCAGATCTGCCTGATATGGCTTTTCTGCGGCATCATTATGACCGCCGGCGGCGTCATCGCCAGAATAATAAAGAGGTAGGATATGTTCAGAAAACTGAATCCTCTGCTGCATTCGGAGCTCAGGCTCGCCGTGATGTCGATCCTCATCGGGGTCGAGGAGGCGGACTTCGTCTATATCAGAAAACAGACGGGCGCCACGGCCGGCAACCTCAGCGTGCAGATAGACAAACTCAGCGAGGCCGGCTACATCACCATCGAGAAAGGCTTCAAAGGCAAGAAACCTTGCACCACCTGCCGCGCGACCGACGCTGGCCGCGAGGCGTTCAATGAATATGTCGATTCGCTCAAGGACTATCTCTCCTTGGGAAACCAGCTGTAAAACTGTCCCTTAATTCATATCTTACCTTGAAGTTTTGTCCGGCGAGAAGCCTTTCAGCCGGACAAACTGTGCAAATCAACGCGTTTATCCGGCGGATGGCAGTTTGCGTGGACAAAATTGTAATATGACGTGGTTTGTACGGGAGAATGCCGTTCCAGTGACCATCAAGAATCAAATATTATTCTCTGATTCCGAATGTTTGGAGAATAGTTGTTAGTTTTGCATGATAGAAATGTTCAAATGAAATGTGGTGTGATGTCGATTTGGAAATTGGCATAGAAAATAGAAAATTGTACAAGGCTCAAATAGAATGTTTACCGTTATATTATTCTTGTTTGCGGGAATCGCGGCCGGAAGGCTTTTGAGGAACAGAGACTGCGGGTGGGTCTCAAAGTTGACAACCATTCTGATTTGGTCTCTGTTGTTTCTTCTGGGTGTTGAGGTCGGAGGGAACAGGACGATAATCTCATCACTTCCGTCGCTTGGTCTGGACGCTTTGCTCATTGCTGTGTTGTCTCTGGCTGGTAGCTGTTTATTCGCCTGGCTTTTGTGGCGTCATCTTAAATCCGAAAAGAAAAGGACATGAAAGGCAGTCTTGTGATAGTAGGCTTCTTCGTCCTTGGCATCCTTGCCGGCCTGTCCGGAATTGTGCCGGAGAAAATTGTGGAAGGGAACCTGACATTCTACGCCTTGTGTGCCCTGCTTTTCTTCGTGGGGATAGGTGTGGGAAGTGACAGGAACATTGTCTCCAGATTCAAGTCCCTTGATGTGCGAATGGCTTTGCTTCCAGCCGGAACTATGCTCGGCACATTCGCCGGGGCGCTTGCGGCCGCACTGATTCTGCCCGGAAGGTCGGCCACAGACTGTCTGGCCGTTGGCTCCGGATTCGGCTACTATTCCCTCTCCAGCATATTCATAACCGGTTACCGTGGCGCCGAACTCGGTACCGTTGCATTGTTGTCCAACATCATAAGGGAGATGGCCACGCTTCTGCTGGCTCCGCTTCTTGTCAGAATAGGTGGTCCGCTCGCTCCGATAGCCGCCGGTGGCGTTACATCGATGGACACCACACTTCCGATCATCATGGCATCCTCCGGCAAGGAATATTCAGTGATCTCTCTCTTCCATGGCTTCGTCCTCGAATTCTCCATCCCGTTCATCGTCACATTCTGGTGCACGATCTGACGTCAATGCAGGGAAGATCAGGTTGCTGAGCTTGTCGAAGTGATCGGTGAAAGTGTAAAGTTTCTTTACACCCAGTGTTAAATTTCTTTACACTTCCCCAAATCGCTAAAATTGCTAAAATATTCATAACTAATTAATGGAATATTTTGGCACGCCTAATGCTTATGTCTTTTACCGAAAAGGAAAAAGAAATATGAAAAAGACAATATTCATAACATTCGCGATGATGGTCGCCGCTCCGGTTTTCGCGCAGGAGGCGCTTCCTAATCCGATGACGCTGAAGGATTGTATGGAATATGCGATCAGCAACAGCACCAAGGTGAGGATCCAGCAGGCGTCCAATGGTGACGCACGGCTTGCGAGAAGGGATGCGATCTTCGATGCGTTCACCCCTGAGATAAGCGGAAGCAGCTCGGCTTACTATAACTTCGGACGTGCGGTTGACCCTAAGACCAACACTTACGTCACCACGACATCCTTCCACAACAGTTACGGAGTCGGAGCGGGCATTGCTCTCTTCAACGGATTCAAGGCCGTGAACAATATGAAGATCTCCAAGACTTCCATCGCTCTTGGCAACTCGCAGGAAGACCAGATTGAGGCTGACATCTGCCTCGCCACGATGGAAGCCTACTGCAACGTGCTCTATTACAGCCAGCTGGCCGACATCTACAAGGCTCAGGTCGAGGTCGCCGAGGAATCTCTCACAAAAGCCCGCCGTCAGGAGGAACTTGGACAGAAGGGTCACGCGGATGTTGTGGAGATGGATTCCAACCTCGCCGACAAACAGTACCAACTCGTTGAGGCCAACAACAAGCTCAACGACGCTAAGATCACACTTGAGGACGTGATGTTCTGGTCTGAGGATCACGAACTTGTCATCGACAGTGAGCTTCCGGTGGCCCTTGACAGCGAAAGGATGCTGACCGATTCCTTGGCTCTGGAGGATATGGTTGATTTCGCGCAGGCGAACAACCCGGCCGCACGTGTGGCACGCTATAACCTCTTGAACGCCAAGCGTGAGCTCAGCACAGCCAGATGGCAGCTTCTCCCTTCGCTGAACGCCTACGCAGGATGGTCCACGACTTACTTCACCTACCCTGGCAGCGGCTCGGCATCCGACCCTTTCCGCACGCAGTTCAAGAACAATGGTGGTGAATATGTCCAGCTGTCCCTGAATATTCCAATCTTCTCAGGACTTCAGCGACACAGCAACATCGCAAGAAAGAAGAACGCGGTCGCCAAGGCTTCAGCCGAGTACGACCAGAAGATGAGGGACATCTCCGCCGAGGTGCGCAGGGCTGTCCAGGATCGCGACGGAGCGTCGGCCGCCTATATTCAGGCGCAGAGAAAATCCGATGTGCAGGAGGAGGCATATTCATTGAATATGAAAAAGTTGGAGCAGGGGTTAATCTCTCCGATCGAGTTCCAGACCGCATCGAACAACTACCTTGAGGCGAACGCCCAGCGGCTCAACTCGCTGCTGACCTACTTCATCAAGCGCAGCGTGGTCAACTACTATAACGGAGTGGATTACATCAATCAATGAATATGACCGTGCCGGTCGCTGAGCCTGTCGAAGCGACCACCTCAGAAATAATCAACGAATAATAACAAACATTATGGACAAGATAATCGAGAAAAAGAAAGGCTGGAGATCAGCCTTCACAAAAAAGGCGATGCCTTACTGGCTTGGAGCCATCGTGGTAGTGTTCGTGCTCTACCTCGTGTTCAGAGACAATTCCAAGACCCTCAGGGTTGACAAGGACACGATCACGGTCAGCCAGGTGACTGACGGACAGTTCAACGACTATATCCGTGTGAGCGGTCAGGTACAGCCAATGGTCACAATCCAGATCAGCCCGCTCGAAGGCGGTACCGTCCAGAAGATCATCGTCGAGGAAGGCTCCACCGTCAAGGCCGGGGAACCGATTCTTGTGCTGTCCAATGATAACCTTGACCTTCAGATACTTAACGCCGAGGCTGAGCTTGCGGAAAAGGAGAACATCCTTCGTAACACGATGATCTCGATGGAGCAGCAGAAACTCTCCCATGAGCAGAACCGTCTCCGCTACGCCTCCGAGGCCAGGCGTAACAAGAGGGCATTCGAGCAGAACCGGCAGCTTTACAAGGAGAAGCTCATCTCAAAGGAGGATTACCTCAAGGCCCAGGAGGACTACGAGCTCTCACGGCAGAACCTTGACCTGACTCTCAAGAGCATGGAGCAGGACAGTCTCTACCGTTCGACCCAACTCCTGAGTCTGCGCGAGAGTCTTGACAACATGAAGATGAACATGCAGCTCATACGCCGCCGCAAGGAGAGCCTTACGATCAAGGCTCCGATCGACGGGGTTCTCGGACTGTTGGATGCGAACCTTGGCCAATACATAGGTGCCGGCACCAAGATCGGCCAGATCAACTCCGAGGGTAGCTACAAGATTGAGGCTAAGATAGATGAACACTATATTGACCGTGTGGTTCCGGGACTCGACGCCACATTTGAGCGTCAGAGCGAGAAGTACGACGCGCAGGTGCGCAAGGTCTATCCGGAGGTGCGTGACGGCAAGTTCCAGGCGGACTTCAAGTTCGAGGGCCAGCAGCCCGACAACATCAGGACCGGCCAGACATATTACCTGAACCTTCAGCTCGGTCAGCCGGAGCGGGCGGTCCTCATCCCTCGCGGGACATTCTACCAGAAGACAGGAGGCAAGTGGATCTATGTGGTCAGCAAGGATGGAGGCAAGGCTGTCAAGCGCGAGATCCGCATCGGTCGTCAGAACCCTCAGTTCTATGAGGTGCTTGAAGGGCTGGAGCCTGGCGAGAAGGTCATCACCTCCTCCTACGACAACTACGGCGACAGCGATGTGCTTGTCTTCTAATTGATTAATGAATATAAACAATAACAAATAAAAATTTTCAAAGCCATGATTAAAGTCAACAATCTGTCCAAGGTCTTCAGAACAGAGGAGATCGAGACAACAGCCCTCAATGGAGTTTCATTCGAAATCGCTGACGGAGAATTCGTCGCCATCATGGGTCCTTCCGGTTGCGGTAAGTCAACCCTTCTGAACATCCTCGGCCTTCTTGACAACCCTACCGGAGGCTCCTACGAACTTCTCGGCACGGAGGTCAGCCAGCTCAAGGAAAAGGAGCGCACCAAGTTCCGTAAGGGCAACATCGGATTCGTGTTCCAGAGCTTCAACCTGATCGATGAACTGAATGTCTATGAGAACATCGAGCTTCCGTTGAGGTACCTGAACATCTCCGCGGCCGAGCGTAAGCAGAAGGTCACCGAGATTATGAAGAGAATGGCCATCAGCCACAGAGCCCAGCACTTCCCTCAGCAGCTTTCCGGAGGTCAGCAGCAGAGAGTGGCCATCGCCCGTGCCGTGGTCGCAGGTCCGAAGCTGATCCTCGCCGATGAGCCTACCGGTAACCTGGACTCCAAGAACGGTAAGGAGGTTATGGATCTCCTCAGCGAGCTCAACAAGGAAGGTACGACCATCGTTATGGTGACCCACTCCCAGAGAGACGCCGCCGTGGCACAGCGCACCATCGACCTGTTCGACGGCCAGATCGTCTCCGACGTGAAGAACGAGCTTTAGCGTTGAATCTTTCTCGTGAGGGTCGGCTGATTACTTGGCGATAGCTGATGAATCGTCACTACGGACTTGACAGTAGATAATGTAATTATACCACCCATAAGCGCCGCCCCTCACGTTTAAGATATTATTGGCGGAAGGTTGCCTGAATCTCATAGTCAAACTCCTTAATACTTTGTCTCGGTTCATCCAGAAGGTTGCCACAGCAAACCTTGGCCACCCGCGGCCATAAGCGGGAGGGGTCCAGCCGTCAGGCTGGGAGGGACGGAGCGCGAAGCGCGGAGGGTTTGTCGTGGCAACCTTCTGGATGGGATTTCCAAACGGGTAAAAATCCGTGGAGGATAAGTGATTGACCATTAGGAATATGCTTGGATGTCCTCTTGCATGACGCGGGAATGAGGATAGGGAAGCAAAAGAATGAAAAACAAAAAGTTGGCCTCCGCGAGGCCGTGAATGGATTATGAACAGTTTCATTAACTTCTTGAAGCGCAACAAACTTTACAGCGCGGTCAACCTTCTGGGACTCAGCCTCTCGATGGCGTTTGTCCTGCTTCTGGCTGTGTATGTAACCAGCCAGCTGAACACAGACTCGTTCCAAAAGAACGCCGACAGGATCTATGTCATCGCCCAGAAAGAGACCCTTTCGTCCGCTTACTGGCTGTCCCGCCACATGAAGGCTAACTTTCCGGAGATTGAGAGGTCAGCTTCATATTCCAGCAACGGAATGCAGTAGTACAAGATCGACGGCAACATCGTGAACGCCAGGACTTCTTACGCTGACTCGTCGTTTTTCGATATGTTCAGTTTCCCTCTCGTGGAGGGCGACTTCAGTGAGTGGAAGGCCTCGATAAGCGGAGTCCTGATCAGTGAGTCTTTCGCCAAGGCTCAGTTCGGGGACAGGGATCCGGTTGGACGTGAGATCCGTTTCGACGGCGCTGACTCAACGGTAAGCAACCTGACAGTCTCAGGTGTGTTCAAGGACATTGAGAACTCCATCATCAGACCGTGCGACATATTCCTTCGCGGAGAGATCATGACGATCACCAACCAGGCGAACGATGAGCGGATGTCCAACGCCGGATCATCCACTTGCTTTGTGATGGCTTATCCGAACGCCGATCTTCCGGCCAGACACGATGATATTCTTAAATGGTGCCGGGAGAATTTCTGGAGATATATGTCAGACTACGGCGGAGGTGATAATGACGTGAGAATCATTCCTTTACGTGATGTCTATTTCCTGTCGGACGGCAATGAGGACTATAATGACAGTCTGCGTCTTGGCAACAAGACGACAGTGATGCTGCTTGCCGGAATGTGCTTCCTGCTGCTTCTGTTCGCCATCCTGAACTATGTGAATATGACCACGGCTCTCTCCGGCTTCCGTGCCAAGGAGATGGCCACCAGAAGGCTCATCGGGGCGACGAAAGGCGGCATATTCATGAAGATGATTGTCGAGAGCACCATAATCTGCGCGGCCGCTATGGTCATCGCCGTCCTGCTTGGCGAGGCCATTTCCCCGGCGGCTTCGAAGGTGTTGAACTATGACATCTCTATCTTCAAGGCAATCTCTCCGGTGAGCGTGCTTGTCTGCGTCCTGTTCACGGTTTTGGTAGGGGTCATCGCCGGCATAGTTCCCGCGCTTATCATCCAGAAGGCCGAGCCGATCGAGATTGTCCGAGGAACGCTCAGGCTCAAGACCAAGACACTTTACAGCAAGGTCATCATTGTCATTCAGAATGTCATCACGGTCGTGATGCTTGTGACGGCGTTCACGATGTACCTTCAGATCCGCTCCATGATCAACGCTCCGATGGGCTATAACACGGAGGATCAGATCACCATCAGCAATGAATATGGCCGCGCGGGCGAATTGGCTCCTCTCATCAACAAACTTAAGGCGGAAAGCTGTGTTGAGGCTGTCGGTCTGGGCAATGGCTACCCGATGTTCGACACTAACAACAGGACTATGTCCACCGAAAGCGGAAAAGAGGCGTCGTTCCAGATGGTACAGGGCGACAGCGCCTACTTCAACATCCTCGGCATCAGGAAGAAGCAGGACAATCACAGTCCGAACAGTTATTGGCTGAATGAATATGCCTACGGAATCCTCGAAATAGACGAGACCGCCACGGAGTTCACGACCAAGTCCAACAGCACATGGCAGATAGGCGGAATCTACTACGACTTCAAGATCAAGCCGTTGCTGGAGGAACAGCATCCTGCGTTGATCTATCAGTATGATGAATATCCTGCTGACAGGTGGCCGTGGACGATCCTTATAAAGACCACGCCGGATCACAAGGAGGCTTTCGCAAGGGTCAAGGCGGTCTTTAGCGAATTGTACCCGGATAAGTTATTCGATGCCAGCTATGTCGAGGATGACATCAAGGCTGTGTTCGCTTCCGAGAACAGGGTGTTGGAGATCATGGTCATATTCACAATCCTTTCGCTGTTTGTCTCGGCTCTGGGTCTCGTGGCGATGAGTTCGTACTACATGCAGCAGGAACGCAGGACAGTGTCTCTCAAGAAGGTCTATGGCGCTGACTATAACTCTGTTCTGTGGGGCCTTGTGGCCGAGTTCATGAAGATGATCGGTGTGGCGTTCGTCATCGCCGTCCCGGTGGCGTGGTACCTGATGCACACTTGGCTGAACGGCTATTCCTACCGCATCGGTCTCCATTGGTGGATCTTCGCGGTGGCAGGTCTGTTCACAGCCCTCATCGCCGTCCTCTCTGTCCTTTGGCAGGCTGTCCGCGCCGCCCGCACCAACCCGGCCATCGAGCTGAAGAAGGAATAGCGTGCTATATCTCCAATCCAGATGGTTGTCGCGACGAACCCTCCGCGCTTCGCGCTCCGTCCCTCCCAGGCTGCGCCTGGACCCTTCCCGCTTATGGCCGCGGGTGGCCAAGGTTCGCTGCGGCAACCTTCTGGATTGAGTAGTAATATTCAGTGGAGCCTGAACGATTGAAGATTAGGAATATAATGATGTGTCCTCACCGCTGGAATCGGGAGGAGGATATGCAAGCAAAATATTGAACGATAAAAGATTAGCCTCCATGTGGAGGAATGGGTATGAGAAGAAAAAGTGATTTGATCATCAAGGTTTTGTCCTTGGGAGTCGGGATGGCGATAGCCATCATCCTGATCGCCAAGGTCTGCTTTGAACTTTCGTACGACAATGTCTATAAGGACATTGACAGGATCTATAAGATCCGCACCGGCGCCGTTATGCAAGGTGAGGATAAGGATTTCGGTCAGGTCAGCGGAGCCATCGCTCCGGGATTCAAGGCCGAGGTGCCGGGAGTGCTGGAGGCCACAAGGTTCACCAGCATATTCAACAGCGAGAATTTCATCATCGATGACGATGGAAGCAAGGTGGCGGCCGAGCACCTTTTAGCGGATTCCTGCTTTTTCAGGATATTCAATCGCCAGTTCCTCGCCGGTGAGCCGGAAAAGGCGTTGAGGTCGTGGAGCGGCGATGTGGCCATCTCAAAGACTTTCGCCGAGAAACTTGGTGGAGTCGGAGCGGCTGTCGGCAAGCAGATCGCCAACGAGGACAATCCGAATCTGAAGCTGACTGTCTGCGGAGTCTATGAGGACTTCCCTAAGAACGGATCGATCCACGCCGATGTCATCCTTTCCATCGAGGCGATGAGCAAGTGGAGCCTCTCCAACTGGGTCGGCAACGACAGGTACGTCGCTTTCGTCAAATTGGCCGAAGGGGTTGATCCGGCGTCGCTTAAGGATGCCATCCACGAGATGCAGAAGGCTCACCAGCCTTTGGAGGAAATGGAGAAGAGCGGACTCACTCTCTGGTACTTCCTTTCGCCTTTGGCCACCGAGCACAGCTCGAAGCCGGAGGTCAGGAACCTTGTGTTCATACTTGCCATCATCGCCGCTCTGCTGCTGCTTGTGTCCATTATGAACTACGTCCTTGTGGCGATCTCGGATGTCATCCGCAGGGCGCGCGAGGTCGGAGTCCGCAAATGCTACGGAGCCCAGCCTTGGGACATCAACAAGATCCTGCTCAAGGAGACCGCCTGGAATTTGGGTGTCTCCCTCGCCGTGGCAGCCCTGCTGATCTTTGCGTTCAGGGGTGCGGTTGAATCCCTGTTGGGAGTCCCTGTGAAGGATCTTGTCACTCCGCTTTCCGTCTGGATCATTGTCGGGATTGTGATCTTGGTGTTCCTTGTCTCCGCCGTCATTCCGGCGAGGATGTTCACCAAAATCCCTATTTCCAGCGCCTTCCGAGGCTACAAGGAGAGCAAGCGCCGCTGGAAGATCTCACTGCTTGCCTTCCAGTTCGCCATCAACGCCGTGCTGGTGTCGCTGGTGCTGATCGTCAGCTTCCAGTACCGCAAGGTGCTGAACGCCGATCCGGGCTACAACTACAGCAATCTTGTCTATGAGACATTCCCGTCCTACGACCAGACGAAGATGACAGCCATCGCCGGTGCTCTTCGCCAGCTGCCTGAGGTCGAGGCTGCTGAACTGACCTACGTGACACCTTTGGCGTCAGCTTCCGGCAATAATATTACCCTTCCTGGTGACGACAGGGAACTCTTCAATGTCGCTGATGAATATGGCGCCACGGAAGGTTTCTTCAATATGATGGGCTTCCGGCTCGTCGAGGGATCCGCTCCAAAAGGACCGAATGATGTCGCTGTCAGCAAGTCCTTTGTGACCAAGATGGCGGCTTTCGCCAACTGGTCTGACGGAGCCGTTGGAAAGATTGTCGGCATCACCGAGCACGGGCAGGTCACGATCTGCGGAGTCTATGAGGACTATGTCATCGGAAGCGTCTCTGATCCGGACAACCGTCCGAGCGTGCGTTTCTGCTGGAACAAGGACTTCCTCACCGATGAGGAAAAGGCTGACTTTGACTGGTCAAGGCTGATGCAGACACTTGTCGTGAAGCTCACGGATGTCACTCCGGAGACGATGCGTAAGGTGGAGAAGACAATCCGGGAGGTCGCTCCTGACAGCGACGCCGAGGTGAAGTCTTACGCCGAGACGTTCAGGAGCCTATACGATCCGACGAGGCAGATGAAGAGAACCTACACCCTTGGAGCGTTGTTCGCCCTGCTGATAGCGGTGATCGGCCTGATCTCCTACGTCCGTGACGAGAACTATCGCCGAAGCGCCGAGATCGCCGTCCGCAAGGTCAACGGAGCGCAATCCTCGGAGATCGTGTCGATGCTCGTGATGGACATCCTGAAGGTGGCTGTCTTCGCGGTGATCATCGGTGACGCGGGCGCCTGGCTTGTAGCCCATTACTGGCTCCAGCAGTTCGCCGTCAAGATCGCCCTCAACCCACTGTTCTTCATCGCCGCCGACATCATCGTGCTGGCCATCATCGTCAGCGTCATCGTGATCGGCTCCCTGAGGATCGCTCACACCAACCCTGTCGAGTCCCTCAAGAACGAGTAGGGTAGTCCTGCTATCCCGGTCGCTGAGCGTGCCATCGTTGAACCCGTGGTTCGACAGCTCACCAACCATCGAAATGCGATTGCAGTGTCGTGGCAGATAACTATCTGTCAACTAATATAATAAGCAAGTACGTGGTGCATAAACCGGCACCACGTACTTGCTTTATTGTTTGATAATGAGCTACTTAGTTGCCACTCGCTCGGAATCAATGAGTGGCGATTAACCTGTTGATTGACAGTGAATAAGCGTTGTACCTTTGGTGGAAAACTACTGAAGGTAAATTATTATATTCTTGATAATGAATATGTTCCATCCCATGGTCCGCTTTGCGGCAACCTTCCGGACGCTAAGGAGTTTTACTTGAATATCAGCGTGAAAACAGTCGCTTCGGAGTCCGAGCGGGTGAGGCGGAGGGTACCGCCGTGCATCCTCATGATCTGACGGGAAAGGCTCAGTCCGATTCCGCTGCCCTCAGGCTTGGTCGTGAAGAACGGAATGAATATCTCCTCCTGGCTTGCCGCGCTGATAGGCGGCCCGTCATTGCTCACATTGATGATGACGTTGTCCCTCTTGTCAATCTCGGCAGAGATTTCGATGTGCCGCGCCCCGGCCTGAGCGGCGTTCTTGACAAGGTTGATGAGAATCTGTGAGATCTGGCTCTCGTCAGCGTACAGAAGCACGTCCTCGGTCTTTTCCACAAATCCAGCGGTAGCCCCGGCGGCGGTCAACACCGGCTGGCTCAGATCGATGACCTTGGCCGCGAGGTCGCGAGCGAAAAACGCCTTCCTGACCGGCACGGCCACGTGGGTCAGATCCCTGTACGAATTGACAAACTTTATAAGACCACGGGACGAACTGGCGATGGTCTCCAGACCTGCCTTGAGATCCGGCCCGTCTGATGGCGGAGTGATCGTCCCGGCATATTCGGAAAGAGCCTCGGAAAGGGAGGCGATCGGTGTGACGGTGTTCATTATCTCGTGTGTGAGAACCCTGATGAGCCTCGTCCAGGACACTGACTCGTTCTCCTCGATGGCCTCAGAGATGTCGTTTACCGCGATGATTTTCACGTCCTTACGCCCGATGTGCGCCGATGTGGCGGACAGGGAAATGTTCGTCTGCGAGCTTTCCGAATAGATGGACGCTTTCTGGTCCAGCCCCTCCTCGACTTTCTCAAAGGCTCCTCTTAATGAAGGGCTTACGATGTCAAGTTGCCGTAAGGTGCTTAAAGACGACACTCCCAGAAGAATCAACGCCTGCTTGTTGGTGTAAAGCACGGAATCCGTCCCGGACTCCAGCACGACGATGCCGGTCTTGGCCTTGTCCAACATCTGTCCGTAATATTCCTCCTGCTCCCGGATGTCGGCCGTCTCTTTCTGGAATATGGTACGGATTCGGTTCAGGGTCCTGTTGATCTTCCGGCTGCCCAAGCCCCCCTCGTCGAACCTGAAATTGGTCTCCTTATCTTCCAGGGCATCAAGCATATAGGTCACTTTCTTGAGGATGCGATGCCGTGTAAGAAGCACCGCAAGCAAAGCCACCAGCACCAGAACGCCGGCCGGAATCGCTATCTGAGGCCACGGAAGCATATTCATAAACTTCGACTAAATCCCGTATTTCTTGAGTTTGCTGTAGAGGGTCGGGCGGCTGACATTCAACGCCTTGGCAACCAGCGACATATTCCCGGAATATTTCTCCACCGCGGCGCGGATGGCCTTCTCCTCCACTTCCTCCAGCGTCGCCACAGAAGTCTCGCTTCCCTCGACCAGAGCCTCTGACGGCAGCTGCAACTCGTTCTCTGTCAGATTACTGCCTTCCGCCAGAATGACCGCCTTCTCGATGCAGTTCTGGAGCTCACGAATATTCCCGCTCCAGTGGCAGTCCTTCAAAGCGGCCTTCGCCTCCGGATCGATGCCCTCTACCTCGCGGTGGTACTTCTCGTCGAACCTTTTTATGAATATCTCCGCGAGCGGAACGATGTCTTCCGGGCGCTCCCTCAGGGCCGGCAGATGGATGCTCATCGTGTTGATCCTGTAGAAGAGATCCTCCCTGAACGAGCCTTCCTGCACCTTCTGGCGCAGATCCATATTCGTGGCGCAGACAAGGCGGATGTTCACATTGCGTGGCTTGGTGTCGCCGACCCTCGTGATCGTCCTGTTCTGGAGAACCCTCAGAAGCTTCGCCTGAAGGTGTAAAGGAATATTCCCGATCTCATCCAGGAAAAGGGTTCCGCCCTCGGCCAACTCGACCTTTCCGGCCTTGTCGGCATAGGCGTCCGTGAACGCTCCCTTGACGTGTCCGAAGAGCTCGCTCTCGAAAAGGGTCTCCGGAATCGCTCCGGCATCCACGCTGACCATAGGGCCGTTCCGCCGCTCGGAATGATTGTGTATCTCTCTGGCCAGAAGATCCTTACCCGTTCCGTTCTCGCCGGTGATCAGCACCGTGGCATCGGTAGGGCCGATCTTCTCGATTGTCTTCTTGATTTCGGCCATAGCCTGTGAAGTGCCCCAGTACATCCCGGTCGGGCCGGTGGCATATTCATTAGACTGCCGGCTGTCCTTCCGGTTCTCCGTCACCGCCCTTTCCAGCGTGGCGAGCAATTTCTCGTTCTCCCAAGGCTTCACGATGAAGTCGAACGCCCCTCTTTTCATCCCCTCCACGGCCAGGGATATGTCCGCGTAGGCCGTGAACAGCACGACTTTCTGGTTCGGGTTGTTGTTGCGTAACTCGCTGAGCCAGAAAAGTCCCTCATTTCCAGTGTTGATGTCCGTGTTGAAATTCATGTCCAGCAGGATCACATCCGGCTGGAAGGCATTGACGGTGCTGATAAGCTGTGCCGGTGACGGCAGGATCTCCACCGCCTCGAACCGCATAGGCAACAAGATCTTCAACGCGGACCGGATCCCCGCATTGTCATCAACCACAAGAACTTTCCCGACTTTCTTCATCTTGGTCACGTTTTTTTTTCAGTGAATCTATTCCGAGGCGGACTCGGTGACGGAGATGTTCTCGACACCGGCGGCTTTCAGGGCTGCGACAAGGGCGTCCACCTGCGACTTGTCCTCGAACGGGCCGGCGGTGAACACCACGGCTCCGGCCTCGACGCTCTTGATGAGATCCTTGTCCGAATGCTCGTGGATCGCCGCGATGGCCTCCTCGGACAGAGACTGTCCGTTCTCCGGGTAGATCCTGACCATCATCAAGGTCCTGACCTTCGACTCAAGATCCCTGGCCTTCGACACGCCGACGATCTGGCCATTCTGGAACGCGTCGATCTGCGCGTCGCGGAACCCTCTCTTCTTCACCTTGTTAAGGTTGGAAAGAGCATCTTTGTAGGACTTGAAAAGCCCGACGGAATAGGCGTGCTTCCCGGTTGTCGTGGTCCTCTCGAACACAGGACTCAGGCCGTTGAGGTCGGAGACAGAGGCTTTTCTGCTGAGGGTAAATATTCTTATCTGATAGACAATGCCTTCCGGCAGGGTGTTGTTCTCGGCGAAACGTCCTTCCGGGAGGATCATGAACGAATAGTCGAACGAAGGTTTCGGCTTGAGGATCTCCAGATGAAGATCCGGGCCGTAACTGTTTTTGGAGAATGTGTAGCCGGAGGCTGTCCCGACAATATCCTTGTCGGCCTCGGCCTGGAGCCGCCGCGTGTCGATCACGATTCCGTTGGCCAGAAAATCCATCTCGATGTTCTGGAGCTCCTTTACTGCGGCGTTTAAGGAACTGTTCAAGGTCGGAAGCATCAATTCCTTGTCGGATATCTCGGCCGTGAGTCTGGCTTTATCTTCCGCTGAGGCCGCCGCAAGTTCCGAGCGCATCTTGTCCAGATTCTTTCCGTACCTTGCCACCGAGTCACGCAAGGCTCTAACCTCACGCATCTTTTCCATGTAGCGCTTTGTGCCTTCATCGTGTTGCCCATCGTCCGGAACCGCCGCGTCATTGTCGATCCTGGAAGGATCCTTGGCCGGATTCAGGGCTGCCAGAGTCCTCAGCTCGCCTACATCGGTGACGGCTTTCCGGACAGGCATGCTGTCATATTCAAGTACATAGATTGTCACACTGTCGCGGCCGCACTCGCGGTTCGACGCGAAGATGGAATATTTCCCGTCCTCCGTGTTGACGAAAAGGAAGTCGTCGTAAGGTGATGAATATGGAAAGCCCATATTCACCGGCATGTCCCAATCGTTGGTCTCGCTGTTCCAGTTTGAGACATAGAGATCGTAGCCTCCCATGCCGTACAGACCTTTGGAGGCGAAGTAAAGTGATTGTCCGTCAGGGGACAGCATCGGGTAGATCTCGTCCGAGGAACTGGTCATCTGCTCGTTGATCAGCGCCGGTGCGGACCATAGGGAATCCGCCAGATGTGTGCAGTAAATATTCCTGATGCCCTCCTCGTCTTTGGCTGAGTAGTAGATGTCCTTCGCGTCGTCAGGGATGTAGATGGCGCGCGAGAGGTCGTCTCCGCCCAAAGAGTCGAGCTGGTTCGGGGTCTTCCTCCAGCTGAAATCCTTCAGCGGGTAGAACAAGAAGAAGTCCCTGAGCGGGAATGTCCGCTTCGCGACGACAGTCGGCTGGCTGCAGAACCCCATCATGTTCAGTCCATTGCGTGCCATCAACAATTGTTCCTCCGCCTTTGCCGAAGCGGTTGAGTCCAGAAGCTCGATGGCGCCTTCGCTGTACTTGACCGCCTCCTCGAAGCTGTAGGCCAGCCGGCACGAGTCAGCCTTGATCATGAGTCTGGTCGGGGAGACTTGCGCGTGAGCCTCTCCGTTGAATGTGATCTGCGCGAGCAGAGTTAGAATGCCGATGAATATTTTGTTTCTCATTCTGAAAAATCTCGGTGATTGCGTCTGCAAAAATAAGAAATACTTGGCAGATAATTTCTTTCTAAGAAAAAAATGCTAAATTTGTACCCTTATTTTTATGCGCAAAAATTAAAAACAATAATAAAAGTACACAATTATGCAAAGTAAAGGTTGGATTAGGCTTGTCGCCATTCTGCTTGCGATCGCTTCCATTTGGCAGCTTTCCTTCACGGCGGTGACTTCCATCCAGGAGAAGAAAGCGGCCAAGTTCGCTGAGAAAGCTGCCGTGGCGGCTCAGAATTCAGCGGCTTTCGCCCAGGTTCCTGAAAATGACCAGGCTTACTATCTGGATTCGATCAGGAAGGAACAGAACAGGGTATTCATTGATTCCATCTCTTCGAAGAAGGTATTCCTCTGGAACACCTACAAGGAGTGCAAAGCCAAGGAGATCAACCTTGGTCTGGACCTCAAGGGTGGTATGAACGTCATGCTGCAGGTGCAGCTTCAGGATCTTGTGAAGGCCATTTCCGGCAACAGCATGAATCCTGAGTTCCAGAAGGCTCTCGCCCTTGCCAAGGAACGCAGCGTTAATTCCAGAGAGGACTACATCTCTCTTTTCGCGGATGCGTGGAAGGAAGTGAGCAACGGTCAGCACCTTGCCCAGATTTTCGGTACTTACGAGATGAAAGACAAGATCACCCCGGCCTCCTCAGACGCCGATGTCATCAGTGTCATCCGTGACGAGGCTGAGAGTGCCGTCGCCAACTCGTTCAACGTCCTCAGAAGCCGTATCGACCGTTTCGGTGTGACCCAGCCGTCCATCCAGAAACTTGGCAACAGCGGACGTATCCTCGTCGAGCTTCCGGGCGTCAAGGAGCCTGAGCGTGTGAGGAAGCTCCTTCAGGGAACCGCTTCCCTTGAGTTCTGGGAGACCTATACCAGCCAGGAACTTTCCGGCTACCTTGCCGAGGCCAACGCCAAGCTGGCTGAGATTCTTGCTGGAGAGGCCGACACCACAGCGGTCGCCGAGCCTGCCGCCGAGAATGTAGCCAAAGAAGGTGTTGACTCTCTTCTCAATTCAGAGATCGCTCAGAACCAGGACAATTCCGCTGAGATTGACGCTTACAGAAAGGCCAATCCTCTCTTCGCTGTGCTGAGCCCTTCAGGATCTAACAATGCCTGCATCGGTTTCGCCGCCGCGATCGACACCGCCAAGGTCAACAGGTATCTCGCCATGCCTCAGATCGCCGAGATCTTCCCGGCCGAGTTCAAGCCTATGTGGTCTGTAAAGCCTTCCGAGTATGCTCAGGGCGAGAACATCTTCGAGCTCGTCGCCATCAAGGCCACCTCAAGGGACGGCAAGGCGAAGCTTGACGGAGGTGTGATCACCGATGCACGTGTCGTTTACGACCACGGTTCAAACGGTGAGCCTTCCGTTTCCATGAGCATGAACGCCGAGGGAGCCAATGTATGGGCCCGCATGACCAGCGACAACGTCGGCAAGCAGATCGCCATCGTCCTTGACGACATGGTATATTCATATCCTAACGTACAGAACGCCATCACGGGCGGAAGTTCCTCTATCACCGGTCACTTCACTCCGGATGAGGCCACCGACCTTGTGAACGTCCTCAAGTCAGGTAAGCTTCCTGCGCCTGCCACCATCATCCAGGAGCAGGTTGTAGGTCCTTCACTCGGTGCCAAGTCCATCAACGCCGGTATGATCTCCTTCATCATCGCGTTCCTCTTGGTTCTCGTTTACATGATTTTCTTCTATCAGGGCGCCGGTGTCGCCGCTGACATCGCACTCCTTTGCAACGTGCTTCTCCTCTTCGGAGTCCTCGTTTCATTCGGAGCTGTCCTGACATTGCCTGGTATCGCCGGTCTCGTCCTGACAATGGGTATGGCCGTTGACGCCAACGTGATCATCTACGAGCGTATCAAGGAAGAGCTTGCTGCTGGCAAGGGTCTGGGCAAGGCCGTAGCCGATGGTTACAAGAACGCCTACTCCGCCATCATCGACGGTCAGGTGACCACCCTCCTTACCGGTATCGTCCTTTTCGTGTTCGGTTCAGGTCCTGTCCAGGGCTTCGCCACCACGTTGATCATCGGTATCATCACCTCTGTCCTCACCTCTATCTTCATCACAAGGCTTATCTTTGATGACCGCATCGAGAAGGGCAAGAGCATCGCTTTCGAGAACAACCTCACCAAGAACTTCCTCAAGAACACGCATTTCGACTTCATCGCCGCACGCAAGTGGTCTTACATCATTTCCGGCGCGTTGATCGTCATTTCAATCGTGTCTATCTTCACCAAGGGCTTCACTTACGGTGTTGACTTTACCGGTGGCCGTACCTATGTTGTACGTTTCGACCAGCCGGTAACCGCCGAGCAGGTTCGTGATGCCGCTATCGTTGAGTTTGACGGTGCCGTCGAGGTAAAGCAGTTCGGTGGCGAGAGCCAGATGAAGATCACAACCCAGTACAAGAACGATCAGGAGTCAACTGATGTTGACGCCGAGGTTGAAGCCAAGCTCTACAACGCTTTGAAGCCGTTCTTCGCTGAGACAGACATCACACTTGACGAGTTCAAGTCAACCGTTGACAATCCTAACGGTATCATCTCATCAGACAAGGTCGGCCCTACGATCGCCAACGACATGAAGAGAGACGCCATCATCGCCGTCATCCTCTCCCTGTTTGTGATCTTCGCCTACATCGCCTTCCGATTCAAGGGCTGGACATGGGGCCTTGGTGGAGTCGTTTCACTTGCCCACACCGCGATCATCGTGATCGGTTTCTTCTCATTGTTCTCCGGAATCCTTCCGTTCAACCTTGACGTTGACCAGACGTTCATCGCGGCCATCCTGACCATCATCGGTTACGCCATCAACGACAACGTGGTTATCTTCGACCGAATCCGTGAGTACAGGACCCTGCATCCGAATGTTGACGTGAGGACCAACACCAACCAGGCCATCAACGCGACATTGACACGTACCGTCAACACATCTGTCTCCACTCTCGTGACCATGCTCGCTATCGCGATCTTCGGTGGTGAGTCCATCAGAGGTCTCGCGGTCGCCCTTATCCTTGGTATCTGCATCGGTACTTACGCTTCCATCTTCATCGGTACACCAGTGATGTTCGATGCTACGATTTGGAACCAGAAGCGCCTTGCCGCCAAGAACGGCACCACAGCCAAATCATCAAAGAAATAATATCTTTGACAAATGAATATGCAAAAGCGCCGACCCGATAGGGCCGGCGCTTTCGATTCGCACAATAGCCATACACCCCCAGTCACTACGTGACAGCCCCGGTAAATAAATAATAATTTGAAATATATCGCGGCATTTTTGCTTATAATCTTTTTTGGACTTACCTTTGTCAGAGAGATTGTAAAACAATTTATAAACCGATAATATTGATTTATTATGAGCGAAGAGAAATTCAGGATTGAATCCGATCTTCTTGGGGAACTTCAGGTTCCGGCTGAGGCCTACTACGGTGTTCAGACACAGAGGGCTCTCAATAATTATAAGATTTCCAACACCAGGATGTGCGACTACCCTGAGTACGTCATCGCCATGGCCTGCATCAAGCTTGCCGCGGCACAGACGAACAAGGAACTCGGAGCTATGGATCCGAAGATCGCCGACGCGATCGTGGAGGCATGCCGCGAGATCATCGACGGAAAGTTCCACGACCAGTTCCCTGTGGACATGATGCAGGGAGGCGCGGGAACATCCGTGAACATGAACGCCAACGAGGTGATCGCCAACAGGGCTCTTGAGATCATGGGACATGCAAAGGGGGAGTACCAGTTCTGCTCACCTAACGACCATGTGAACTGCGCCCAGTCTACCAACGACGCCTATCCTTCTGCCTTCCGCTACGCTTTCATCAGGATGAACAGAAAACTGGAGAAGAGCCTCAAGGATCTCATCGACGCGTTCAAGGAGAAGGGTGAGGAATTCAAGGACGTTATCAAGATGGGCCGTACACAGCTTCAGGACGCGGTTCCTATGACCTCCGGCCAGGAGTTCCACGCCTATGCCACCAACCTTGAGGAAGAGGTTCTGAACCTTGAGAGAAACGTGAATCTTCTCTATGAGATCAACATGGGAGGCACCGCAATCGGTACCGGCCTCAATGCCAAGCCTGGTTTCGCAGAGCTTTGCGCCAAGAAGATGACCGAACTCACAGGCGAGAAGTTCATCGCTGCTCCGGATCTCGTGGAGGCCACTCCTGACACTGGCGCCTATGTCAGCTACTCTGGTGCCCTCAAGAGACTGGCAGTCAAGCTTTCCAAGATTTGCAACGACCTCAGGCTCATGGCCTCCGGTCCTCGCTGCGGTCTGAAGGAGATCAATCTTCCGCCTATGGCTCCAGGCTCGTCAATCATGCCTGGCAAGGTCAATCCTGTCATCCCGGAGGTCACCAATCAGGTTTGCTTCAAGGTGATCGGCAACGACATGACCGTCTCATTCGCTGCCGAGGCCGGACAGCTCCAGCTGAATGTCATGGAGCCTGTGATCGCAGAATCCATCATGGAGAGCATCACCTGGCTGACGAATGCGATGAACACCCTGCGCGAGAAGTGCATCGAAGGCATCACCGTCAACAAGGAGCGTTGCTACGAGATGGTCAAGAACAGCATCGGCATCGTGACCGCCCTCAACCCTATCATCGGCTACAAGGCCAGCACCAAGGTCGCCAAGGAAGCTCTTGAGACCAACCGCTCCGTCTATGACATCGTCCTTGAGAAAGGCATCCTCACCAAGGAGGAACTCGACAAAGCCCTTGATCCAAAGAATATGATCAGATAACCATTTGATGAATATATCAAAAAGGCCGGCGGATTCTTTTCTCCGCCGGCCCTTTTTGTAGAATCTCCTATGACAATATATAGGTGAAATATTACTATCTTTGCGTCCGTTTTTATGATTGCAAGGCGATGAAAGCGATAGGGACAGTCCTCTTGTTGGTGCTATCCAACATATTTATGACATTCGCGTGGTACGGCCATCTGAAGCTTCAGGAGATGAAGGTCTCGACGAGCTGGCCGCTCATTCTGGTCATCCTCTTCTCCTGGGGACTGGCGTTTTTTGAATATTGCGCCCAGGTTCCAGCCAACCGCCTCGGATTTACTGGCAACGGCGGCCCGTTCAGCCTTATGCAACTAAAAGTTATCCAAGAGGTTGTCTCCCTCATCGTCTTCACTTTGGTTGTCACCCTCCTCTTCAAAGGCGAGGCTCTCCACTGGAACCACCTCGCCGCCTTCGTGTGTCTGGTCCTCGCTGTCTTCTTCGTGTTTCTGAAGTAGCGTCTTCCCCAAAGGTGTTCGGTGGAAAAGACCGGAAAGAATTGCACAGGGAGTGCCGCCCGTGTCCTTCCTGTATGGTTTCCGGCAGCAATTCTGTCATCTGGTATTGGATACATAGCTTGTATATCACGGCGTTGAATTCGCCGTGAATATCTCCGCAAACAATAATGCTCTTTGCGTTAGGAAATGCGTATGTGTGAAATGAATTCATTTCTTCAACGATAGCCAATAGGGGGACAACTTTTCCGTAATATAATCAACGACCTCATTCAGAGGTAAGACTCCCTTGTATTTCATCTTTTTCAAGAATGCGTTCCATTGAGTCTGCTTGATAGGATCATTCTTGAATTCGCCATTGAAAAGAGGGTGATTCTCAGTATATGTCGTTCCTCTATTGCTGAAAACAGAGGCAATTGCTTCAGAAAGGGTTTCCTCATTTACCTTGACACGTGCTGATTCTGACGAAAGAATGGAATATACATCATAGAAGTCTTTCATCCTGCTGTTTGCCAGCGCCCGATCAATCATTGTCTGGAACTTTTCTGCTACAACAGTCTCCAAAGAATAAGCATTGATGCTAACCTCCGGCATATCATCAAGAAGCAAGGGATAATCCAGTTCCTGGGGCTCTGGAACAACAATATCTCCAAACCCAATATCCATAGAAAAAGGTTGTACAATGGTGTCAAGATGAGCTGTCACAGTAACTGTGACGCCGTTATACTCTTTGTCCAAAGAAATATCCTCAACCTTAATGTCATTCTCTCCGTTATCGAACATAAGACCATCTTCAGGGCATTGAATTGCGCAGATCTCTCGGAAAGCTTTTCGAATGGTTTCTTTGTCTCTGCTAATCTTGTCGCCCAGGAAATCAATGTCTTTCGTCGGACGAGCCTTGAACTTTTCGTAGGCGAAGAGAAGTGCACTTCCTTTCAGGCAGAAGTTATCCCGATATAGGCTCATCGACAGCCTGTACAACATCCGCTCTTGGATGTATCTGAGCAGAATCTGCATATATTCGGTTCCAGGCACTGAATCCTGGATGTTCAGGAGTTTGGCCCGAACCGACTTTGCTACATTTTTCTTTTCCATATTACAGCCCCATTTCAAGGTATTGTCTCATTGTTGACAGCACTCTCATTTGTTTTGCGTAATCCATAAGACGGGAAATGTTACGATCCTTGCGCTTGAGATAGTTCCTAAGGATCTCAACAGCCACTTCAGTCCCGATCTTGTTACGAAACTTTACAGCGTCGCAAACGCTTTTCTCGATGCAGAAAATCTTAACCTTATGATTGGCAATGTCAGCTTCTTCAACGCCCATCGTGCAGTATTTCTCTTCCCAATAGCAGAGAATGATGCCAGAAATCTCCGGGGCAACCACTTTCCTGTGCTTTTCTATAGCAACGTAAAATCCATCAGGGATTTGAGTGGTAAGCCCATAATAATCCCACGCGGAATACATGCAAACGACACCGCCGGGGACGATCCTTTCAACATCTATCATCGTGGTCGCCAGTTCTTCAGGGAGAATATACACACCATTCTTGATTCTGATGACATTGCCGGATTTGATAGCCTTGTTGATTCCATAGTAAGCCCTGGGCTCACGTAGTTCATGAGTCCGTATCGTTCCTCCGCTTGCAGAGATGTCTTGGTAAAACTTGGCCATATGCGTATGATTCGCGACAAATATACGGCTAATTTTTGAAATAGCCGTAGTTTTTGATAATTCTTTCATGAATCGATATGACCTTCGGATACTGCCCCTGTTCCCATTTTTGAAACAGTCGCTCAGAAGCGCATAGAAAGCCGTTTTTGCGAAAAACCTTATAATCTATGTCACTTTTCAGCGATAGTGACGCGAAAAATAATAATTCTATTAATGCTGGGTGTCTTATAGGGAAAATATACTGATGGTTTCCATGTTTGAGCGAGAAAAACTTAAACTTTGTAGAAATACGTTGAGACTATGACAACGCAAGAAATACTCAAGCTTTGTGGGAAAGGTGAGCAGACACCCGTTCAAATGAAGGAACGGGTCACTGATGCGTATGAGTTGGGGAAAGAAATGGTTTGCTACGCCAATGAGCGGGGAGGCGGATTGATTATCATCGGCGTCAATGATAAAACGGGAAAGGTCAATGCGCTTTCACGCACGGAGGTGCAGGAGCAAACAGGGCTTCTTTCCCAAATCGCAACCGACCAAGTCCATCCCGCCGTTTCCATCAAAGCTGAAAACGTTGATGTCCCTGGCGGGCAATTGATAGCCGTTACAGTCCTTGAGGGCATCAATAAGCCATACAAGGACAACAAGGGAATTGTCTGGGTTAAGAACGGCGCTAACAAGCGTCGCATCGTTGACAACGCAGAGATTGCCGAGATGATGTCCGATAGCGGCACATTCCGACAAGACGAGGCTCTCATCCCCGGAGCAACTATTGCGGACCTGGATATGAATGTTGTCAAGACCTACCTAACAAAGAGGTTTGAGGCGTCCTACAAATCCAAGGATTTGACTTATGAGCAGATACAGGATGCTTCCGCTGACGAGCTTGTTAGTTTGGCGGCATCTGGAATGACGGTTGAACGCTTGTTGAAGAACTTTGGGCTCATTCGTTCTGATGGCGGCATCACCTATGCGGCGATGCTGTTGTTCGGCAGACATCCATGGCGTTGGCTTCCTACTGCCACAGTCAAATGCGTCAGCTTTATCGGGAACAGCCTAGGGGGAACTTAGTTCCGTGATAAAATGGATGACTTGGATGCCGATGGCGGCATTCTTATCCAGTATGAAGCTATGATGGCTTTTCTCAAGCGGAATCTTCACAATGTTCAGGTGGATTCTGATTTCAACTCTCTTGGACAACTGGAGATACCTGTTGGCGCACTGTCCGAAATATGTTCCAATGTCCTCCTGCATCGTTCTTACAGTTGGGAGGCGCCCATTCGGGTGTTTGTCTTTGATAACCGTGTAGAGATCCATAGCCCTGGCGCCCTTCCGGGCGGATTGGAGGTTGAGGATGTCCTATCTGGTACATCCCTTCCGCGGAACAAGATGCTTTTTACTCACGGAGCATTTTTACTACCCTATTCAGGCATTGGCAGCGGTTTCCTTCGTGCTCGTGAACTGGATGACAAAATGGAGGTCGTTAACGACACCAAGAAGAAAGAGGTCATAGTTACTTTTTGGCGGGGTAGTAACCAAGAACGTGTCAGAGTAACGGAGTTTGGTAACGGAGTAACCAAGAAAAGTAACGGAGCTCAACAAAAAGTAACGGAGTCGAGTAACGGAGTTGCACCATCAAAAGTCAAATTGCCGGGGAAGGAACAAGACATTATTAACTTTTGCACCGTCCCTAGAACAGCAGCAGAAATCCTATCAAGGATGGGCTTGACAAATCAGACTAATCTGAGTTTTGCAGCACTTTGTACTAATAAATCGTAAAATGCTGAGAATAAGCACTCGGCAGTTTGGATTTGTCATTTATATTTAGTACATCCGTACTAATATTTATAGCAAATC
>OJMO01000602.1_pt1 | contig 25414 bp, 31 predicted proteins | sample 1597241 | NCBI WGS metagenome assembly OJMO01 (sample SAMEA2452129, study PRJEB22498) | human gut metagenome | biome: human feces; feature: human gut; material: feces | place: Australia | collected 2012 | reverse complement strand
TGTGAGAGGGGACGAAAATTTTAATTTAATTAAAATTTTCTACTCTACTCGATTAAAAAAAGATTAGCCAATCTCATGTGTAATTTTATCAAAAGCAAATCCACAAATAGTAAATGCTACCATAAAGAAAAGTCCAGATTTTAGCAATGAAATTCCAGCATAAAATAATGTTGGTAAACTAAAAAATTCGTATGTAAGTAAAATTAATGTTGCTAAAATACAAAAAGAAAAAGAATACTTTAGTCCAATTTTCATTATTCTTAGTATTTTTTTATCTATATTGAGGATTGATTTTAATAATATTTTAAAATTTTCTTTCATAAATATCACAGCTTTCTATATTTTTATAAATATATATTAACATAAATCAAGGAAGAAAATCAAAGGTAAATTTAGCCAAGTAAATATAAGTTATGTACTAAAAAAGTACGATTTTATATTAGTTTATATACATTTTTGGATATAAAAGATGTATAATCTCTTAAGATTTAAGTAGTTAAAGAAATATTAGGTAAGTGAAAATTAAATGATGTGAATAAATTTTAAGAATAAAATCACTAGAAACTAATAAAAGATATAATAAAAAACAATCTAGAAAAGTACTAGATTGTTTTTATATAGTAAAAAACTGTGCACAATTTTTTACTTTGATTATGCTTGAACAGCATTTAATTTTTTTGCTAAATTAGATTTTTTTCTAGCAGCAGTATTTTTTACTATAACACCTTTACTGCAAGCTTGATCTATTTTTTTTGTAGCTTGTGAAAATAATGTTTTTGCTTCTTCAACATTACCAGCTTCTATAGCTTGTTCAAACTTTTTAACAGCTGATTTATATCCTGATTTAATCATATTATTTCTTAATGTTTTCTTTTCGATAACACTAACACGTTTAATAGCTGATTTGATATTTGGCATATTTTGCACCTCCCCTTAAGTTAGTAAATTATAACGAAAAATATTATATCATGAGAAAATGAAAAATGCAAGGGGTATGGCGAAAAAACTTGATATATAAGTAATGATACATATAGCGTATATATTTTTAACTACTATATATTAATAAGTTAGATTGAAAAATTAATATAAATGTGCTAATATGTAAAAATAGAATGTGAGGAAAGATATGAAAAAATATGCGTTTTTTGGAGGCAGTTTTAATCCACCAACCATAGCACATAAAACATGTGCAGAAAAAATATTACAAGAGATTAAATTAGACAAACTATTTTTTGTTCCAGTAGGTGATGGATATAAAAAGGATGGATTGATAAATGAAAAGTATAGATACGAAATGTTAGAATTAATTTGCAAAGAAACCAAAAAATTAGATGTATGCGATATTGAGCTTAATACAAAAATTAATTATAAAGCAATTGATGTATTTAAATTAATAAAGAATAAATATAAAGATGATGAAATATATTTTATAATGGGAGCAGATAATTTCGAAAATATATTAAATTGGAAAGATTGCAAAGAGTTAATAAGTAATTATAGATTTATTTTATTAAATAGGAATAAGATAAACTTAGAAAAGTTAATATGCCAAAATGAAATATTAAATAAATATAGGAATAATTTTTATTGTCTAAATAATATGAAAGAAATAGAGATTAGTTCTACATTTATAAGAAATAAAATAAAAACAGACGAAATAGATCTAATAAAAGATATGCTGGATGCTAATATATTACAATATATAGAAAAAAATGAATTATATAAGTAATAATAAGATTATTTAATCTAACGTTATGCAAATAGTGTATATCTTTTATGTCAAAAATATTCGAATAATCCAATTGATAGATATAAAAATCAATAAATTGCTTGAAAAATTTAGATAAACAATATATAATGAGAATAACAACGAAAGTTGTAACAAAAGAGTAGTAAACAGTGGAAGGAGAGATTTTTATGAATATAAAAATAACAGGAAAGGAACTAAAGGCAACAGATTCAATTAAAGGTTATATTGAAAAGAAATGCGAAAGATTAGTAAAATACTTTGGAGAAGATTTTGATGTACAAGCAACAATAAAAACAGAAGGTAAAGATCAAGTTGCAGAAATGCATGTAAATACACAAAATGGTGTGTTTAGAGCAGTTACAGGTAGCAAAGATCTATATGCTTCTATAGATAAAAATATAGATATTGTTGAAGGTCAAATTAGAAAAATGAAAACTAAAAAAGACAAACAAAACATGACAGAATCTATTCGTTTAAAAGAGTCTAATATGAGTTTTGAAAAAGAAGAAGAAATTGAAAATGAAATTGTAAAAACATTATTTTATGATGTGAAACCAGTTTCACCAGAAGATGCTAAACTTATGTTACAAGAAGAACCTCAAAACAAATTCTTAGCATTTGTAAATGTTGAAACAGGAAAAGTAAATGTAATGTATAAATTAAAAGATGGAAAGAACTTTGGTTTAGTAGAACCAGAAGTATAAATATTAAAAATAAGCAAGCAATTTTTTTAGATTGCTTGTTCTTTTTTTGTTTATATAGTATTATTATAAAAAATGATTCGCCAAGAGTGGAGAATTTGGGGTCAAAAAATAAAGAGGTATATAATGAAAATATATATAGTTGGTATTGTTGCAAGCGGAAAAACGACACTTGCAAAAAGGTTATCTGAAAAAATTAAAATTCCAAGATTTGAGCTGGATTCTATTATTCATGATGACGAAAATAATGGACAAAAAAGAAGCTTGGAAGAACAATTACAAATTATTCATGAAATTAATAAGAAAGAAGACTGGATTATAGAGGGAACACATAGAAAGAATTTAGATGAACTTTTTATATTAGCAGATAAAATTATATATTTAGATATACCATTATACAAAAGAAGACTAAGAATATTAAAAAGATATATTAAACAGAAAATTGGATTAGAAAAGTGTAGTTACAATTCAAATATTGAGATGTTAAAAATGATGTATAAATGGACAAATGACTTTGAAAAAAATAAGCATGAATTTGAAGGAAAATTAAGCAAATATAAGAACAAAATAGTTAGAAGTAATAGCAATAATATAAATATAATTTTGCAAGAATTAGATATATAAATAACGTTTCATAAATTTTAAGCATATTATTTATAAAAAAGTGAGGTATAGTTATGAAAGATAATCTTATATATAAAATAAAAAAAGATAAACACAATAAAGAGTGTTTAACAAAGATTTTAGAGGAGAACAAACAAATAAAATTTGTTTCTTTAATGGCTGTTGATTTATCTGGAAATGTAACAGATGAAAGAATTCCCATAAAAATATTTTTAGAAGATTTAGAAAAATTTCTATATAAAACAGCTGTGCAAACAGATGGTTCATCTGTAGACCTCCCAGAAATTGCAACAATTAATGACGCAAAAGTTGATATGGTAGTAGATACAGAATGTGATTGGTTTATAGATTACAATGAAGACCTATTAGATGAAGAAACTAACATTCCTGTTGCAACACTTATTATTCCAGCATTTTTATATCATAATGGAAAACCAGTTGATTCTAGAAGTATTTTAAAACTTAGTAGTAGTCAAACAAAGCAAGAGATATTGGAGTTAATAAATGATAAATCAGAAAATTTAGATAAATATAATATAAATGTACAAGATATAGATAAAATTGACTATACTGCAGCAACAGAGTTAGAGTTTTGGGTGAAAACTCCAAATGAAGAAACCGAAATAGAGGAACTTACAACATCACAAGGAATGCATGAACAATATTGGAATAAGATTAGTGGTACAGTAAGAACAGCAATAGAAGAATGTTTAATAACAATGGAAAAATATGAATTAGAGCCAGAAATGGGACATAAAGAAGTTCGGTGGTGTAAAGCCAAAACTAGGCTTTTTTGGCAAATATGATCATGTAATGGAACAAATTGAAATAGATTGGAAATATTCAAGCCCCATGCAGGCAGCAGATAACCAGATTTTTATTAAAGAATTAGTAAAAAAGATTTTTATGAAATATGGATTAGAAACAACATTTAGAGCAAAACCAATAGAAAAAGTAGCTGGAAGCGGAATGCATGTACATTTAGGTATGAGCATAAAGAAGAAGGATGGAACAAGAATAAATTTATTTAATAGTTATAATGATGGTTTTTTAAGTACTATTGGATATGGAGCTTTAATGGGAATGTTAAAAAACTATGAAGTAATGAATCCTTTCATATCTTCAACAGACGATTCTTTGAGAAGATTGAAACCAGGATATGAAGCTCCTGTATGTATTGTAACATCTCTAGGTAAAGAAAGAAACGAACCATCACGAAATAGAAGTGTATTAATAGGATTAGTTAAAGATAAACAAAATCCTTTTGCTACTAGATTTGAACTAAGATCTCCAAATCCATCTTCTAATTTATATATAACTATTGCAGTATCATATTTATCAATGTTAGATGGAATAAAGTATGCTATATTAAATAATAAGACAGAAGAAGGCTTATTACAAGAAATATCAAAAAAACAAAATGAGTATTATGGATATTTAGATAAAGATAGAATGTATAGAAGTGAAGAAGATGTATTTGAATATTATACTGAAGAAGAAAGAAAGATATTATTTGGTAATTCTCCAAGAACTGTTTGGGAAAATGTAAAAATTTTAAATAATAAAGAAAGTCTTAAAGTTCTGCAATATGGAGATATATTAACAGATGTAATGATAAAGTCTTTTAAAACTGCTACTTTAGAAAAATGGAAACTAATTATTTGCAAAAGAAAAATTAAAGAATATTTTGCAGAAATGACTATGTGGAAGAAAATAGAAAGTAAAGATGAGAAAGATAATAAAGATTGGGAAGAAATTGAACAAAAGAGAAGATACATTTATAAAAATACTAATAGTCAAAAATCATTATTTGGTAAGATATATGAAGCTTTTGAAAATGAAGAGTGGGAAAATGTTTCTAATTTAGTTATTGAATTAGAAGAGAAAATGGAAGAATTGAGAAGTCTATATTCTAAATATAAGAAAAATGTAATTGGATTATAAAATAATCCAATAGAGACTTATAAATTTAAGCAAAAAAGTAATGTTAAATTAAGATAATGTACTTCAAGAGGATAGATGATATAAAGTAAAGAATGAAATTTTAGTTATGAAAGAGAGGGTAATATATGAATATATTAATAAGTGCATGTTTAATGGGAATAAATTGTAGATATAATGGAAAAAGTGAAATAGTTAAGGAATTGGAAGAATTAAAAAATAAATATAACTTAATTCCTGTTTGTCCAGAAATATATGGAGGATTAAAAACACCAAGAAATCCAGCCGAGAGAGTTAATGATAAAGTATTAACTAATAATGGTGAAGATGTTACAGAGGAGTATACAAAAGGTGCAGAAGAAATATTAAAGCTTGCTAAATTTTATGATTGTAAATATGCAATTTTAAAAGAAAGAAGTCCATCTTGTGGATTTGGAAGAATTTATGATGGTACATTTTCAAAAACAACAATAGATGGAAATGGTGTTACAGCAGATTTACTTGCAAAAAATGGTGTTAAGATTATAGGAGAATCTAAGATACAGGAATTATTATAAAATAAAAAAGTTATGAAACGAATAAATATATGGAAACAGATTATAAAATAATATCAATGAATGAATTATTGGAGATAGTAGAATAAGAGTATTTGATAGATTAAAGTTAGTTGTAAATTAATAAAATGTACCCAATGGAAGGAAGTAAAAAAGAGTATCTTTCCATTGGGTATATTTTGATTACCAGAAAGGAATACAGAATTTGAGTCATATTTTAAGTTATAATAAAGTTTCTATAATTAATTCGTCATTAGAAGATTCTTTGATTTCGTCAGCACGGTAAGAACGAATAATAAATTGTTTTTTATTATCAAACTTAAAAATTAAACATTTTGAATATTCACATTTGTCATTTCTATATTCTTCAATTATAAAACTTCCATTAGTTTTATTTAATGTTTCAAATGTTGTAATAAATCCTATTCCACTTCCGCCATCAGCTTCATGAGTGGTTATTTGTTCTTTACCAAGTTTTACAATAGTATCTATTTCAAATTCAATACCAGTATCATAAACACGAAATTCCAAATAATCAGATTTATCAAATTGAACTAGTATTTTATTATTCTTATTAGAATTATGATTTATAGCAATTATAGCATTATTTATAATATCTGAAATTAAAATTTCAAAAAGATTTAAGGGAATTGTCTTATTTACTTCAGACTTTATATTAGATTTTACAATGACATTAAAAGAAATATTTTTATTTCTACATTCTAATTCAAAATATTCTAATATATTATCTATATTTATAATACTAGTTTTATTAATATGAAAATGGTCTTGTAAATTTATATGCATTTCATTAGAGAATTCTAAAGATAAATTTTGTGTTAATTTTTCTACTTCTGAGATATCTTTGAATGTTTCAATATAAGTAGATAAATTATATGATAACTTTTTTACATATAACTCTAAAGCAGATATTCTATTACTGAACTTATGATTTATTGTAGAGATTTTTTTTATTTCATCTTTCATAACTTGGTTTTTATGTATTTGTTCATCTAATTGATTCTGTAATTGTAGTATAGTATCTTTAGCTAATAAGCTTTTATAATGTAAAGTAATCTTTTCTTTTATCCATATAAATAAGCTTAATAAAATTAGAATCAGCCCTAATAGAGAGAATTCATTTATAGAATTGCTTATGTAGTTGCCTAAATTAGTTACAATTAATGTTATAATTCCAGATAAAAATATTGCAAAATTTGATGAATAGTTTTTATCTTTTAAAAAAGAAAAGCCATCCTTAAATCTTCTAATTTTAAAAATAAAGAATACTAATAATAGTTCAAGAAGAATAGCAAAAATCAGAATAAATGTATTTCGGCTATTTATATGTAGTAATGGCAAACATACAAGAAGTGAAATAAATATAGTTATTTCATATAAAGTAATTGTAATTGCTGACGCTATTAAAGTGACAACAATAGAACGATTTAATTTGTATTTTGTTATATGAGTATATAAAAGGCTTAGTATAATATAAGAAAGTAAAAGCATATAAAAAGTATTAATAAATGTACTACACAAAGATATTATTATAGACAATGCAATGCAAGTTAAAATAATTATTAATTTATTTTTGGTATTTAATATTTTAAAGTTAGAAATTTTAATATATAAATAGCATGTGATTAAATTCATAAAAAGGTACTTTAGTAAAATATTTAAATAATCAATATAATCCATATATAACACTCCATAAATCAATAATAATATTGAATATTTTATATGATAATAAAAAAGTAGTCAATCTTATGAGACACAAGATGTAATCTCTTAATCAACTACTTTTTTAATTATGTTTGAATTATCTAGACCAGTAAGATAAAGCTTTCATTAATTCTGTCCACCAATCCATAATCTCACATCCTTATTTTAAATTTATATATATGTATATATATAAATTTAAAATACCACCTAAAATATTTTACTTAGGTGGTATTTAGAGTGCATTTATATGCAAAAGCTGTGGAAATAAGTTATTGATCTAGCTTGTTTACTATGTAATATATAAATTCAGTAGGAGTTGGAACTCCAGTATTATAATTTATTTGAGCTGTATAATTAATTCTGAGGTCTTCTATAGAAGACGTTCTCCAAGTGTGATTAATTGATGTTTGAATAGCACGACTTATGCTACTAGTTAATAATTTATAATGATTAGATAAATGTTGAAACACAGTAATATTGGAATTCTTATTTGTTAATAAGAAATAAATTCCTTCAAAAAGATATTCTCTTCCTTTAAGTTTATAACTTAGGCCAATTAAATCTAATTCTTTATTAATTTTATCGCGGATTTCTAAATCTTTTTCTTCTGGTGAAGAATTATAAGCGATAGGTTTTAAATTAGGCTCTTGCGCAAGTAAGACTAAAGTATCTATAACTAATTTAGGAGAATAATCTGATTGTTTCTTGTAAAAGATTAAATCAACAAAATCTTTGTGAAGTTTGTCATATATTACTTGTGATGCAATATTAGTAGTCACAATAATTAAAGGTCTGTAAGATAGTGATAAATGTTTTAGATTATTCAAAAAATCGAAACCAGAACCATTACCTTCATGTAACTCCAAATCTAAAATTATTGCATCTGGAGAATGCTTTTTAACTAAAATTAATGCTTCATTACTAGATTTTGTTTTGGATGATAATGTTATATCATTTCTTTTATTTATAAAATCCTGAAACATTTTACTCTCTTCACTATTATCTTCAAGAAGTATAACTTTTATTTTTCTTTCCATATATTTTCATCCTTTTTTCTAAATAATACCACAATAGTCGACAAAAATCTACAATAAGTTTATAGACAATTCATCAAAACATTTTTATAAAATATATTATATTTTTATAGGTGATGAAATTGGAGAAAAAAGAAAAAATAAAAATAGATATTGGTAAAAGAATTGAATTTATAAGAAATGAAAAGAATATGACAAAAGAAGAATTTGCAAAATTAATAAATGTAAGTGGTCAACATTTAGGAAGAACAATTGCTGGTGAAAAAGGACTATCAATAGAGAAAATTATTGAGATTTCTAATAAAACAGGATATTCAACAGATTTTATTTTAAAAGGTGTAACAAATAAATCTAATCTAAATAATGAAAAAATAAATGAAATAAAAAATAATATAAACAATATAAAAGAGATTATAAATACACTATAAATACGTTAATTCAACTCAAACCAATGGATTGACAAAACTAGTCTGATTTGGTAAAATATGTAAAGAAGAGATATATTTTATCGAAAAAGTACGAAAGGAGTCAATTTTATGGACGGATATATTGTTAGAAGAATTGATGAATTAGGTAGAGTTGTTCTTCCAAAAGAATGGAGAGATATTAATAATATTAAAGAAAAAGATGCTTTAGAGATGCATATTGATGGAAAGTCATTAACTTTAAAAAAACACGAAAATAGTTGTGTATTCTGCGGAAATAAAAGGAGTCTACAATTACATCATAATGTACATGTATGTAGAAAATGTATAAATTCTTTAATCTTATCAAACAGTAAAGATAAAGTATAAATTAATCTAATAATAGTTTAATAAAATATAAATAAATAATAAGGCAGGAACACAATTCCTGCCTTTATGTATGCCCTTAAAAAGAGTATTCATAAAATCAAGAAAAATATTCCTGTCTTATCTTATTTTTTTAAATCACTAATAATTTAAATATTAAAAATATTAATACAAAAACTATTTGTTAGTCATTTGAGATTCAGCTTGTTGGATTAATTTTCTTACCATGTTACCACCGATTCTACCAGCGTCTCTAGCTGATATATCTCCGTTATAACCTTCTTTTAAGTTAACACCAACTTCACTAGCTACTTCATATTTAAATTTATTTAAAGCTTCTGTAGCTTCTGGAACTACTTTATAGTTACTATTGTTTGATGAGTTTGCCATATCTTTCACCTCCTATAGAATGTATTTATATTTTTATTTGTTTCTTTGTGAAAAAGCATTTTGTCTTTTCACATTATATATGTTGTGCAAATATTATTTTTTTAAACTGGAAATTTTTGATAATTTTTATTGAAATAAAATTTAAAGTATATTAGAATTATTAAATAATGATAAAAAACTAAATATAGGAGAAAAATATATGTATAAATTAATAGCAATAGATTTAGATGGTACATTATTAAATTCTTATGGAGAAATATCCGATAAAAACAAAAAAGCAATAAAAAAAGCAAAAGAAAACGGAATACAAGTTGTAATTGCTTCTGGTAGACACATAACTTCTGTTAAAAGTTTTGCAAAAGAAATAAAATCTGAAAACTATAGTATATGTGGCAATGGTGCTATTTTATATGATATGAAGAATGATGAAATTCTATACAATAAATTTATAAATAAAGAAAAAATATTAGAAATAATAGATGTCTGTGAGCAAAATAGTATATACTATAATATTTATACAGAAACAGAAATATTAACAAGAACAATTGCATATAGTGCTTTATTTTACAAACAAGAAAATGAAAAAAAGGATAGTAAATATCAAACAAATATAAAAGTAGTAGAAGATTTATATAATTTTGTAAAAAACGATAACAGTAAAAATTATATAAAAGTTACTATATATGATGATAATTTATCAATTTTTAATCGTATTATACAAAAGTTAAGAGAAATTGAAGATATAGATGTATTAGATGTTGGACACATGTCCAGAAAAATGATAAAAGTAAATAATGAAGATGTAGAAATAAAATATTATTATACTGAAATTACTAAAAATGATGTAAACAAGTGGAATGCAATTAAAGTTTTAATGAATAAATTAAATATTAGAGCAAATGAAGTTGTTGCAATAGGAGACAATGTAAATGATAAAGAGATGCTAGAAAATGCAGGTCTTGGAGTAGTGATGGAAAATAGTGCAGAATATGTTAAAGAATTTGGGAATGTCGTTGTTAAAGATAATGATTCAGATGGAGTTGCACAAGCAATTGAAGAGTATGTACTATCTCAAATGAATAATTCAAAAAAATTATAAGAATAACAAAAAACTTAATATCAAATAGTATTATAAAAGTATAATAATTTATAACATGCACATAATTATAAAAGAGGTGTATGTTATATGAATGATAAAGAATTAAATAAATTAAAAAATGAAATAGGAGAGATAGAAGACGCTACAAAATATGGCGAATTTGTCTCTTCTTATTTTGCATGGCTTACATTATCAAAGCAAAAACAAAGAGCAGAAGATATGGATAATATGACAAAAGACAAGTAGATGTAAAATTAAAACATCTACTATACATAAAATTTAAAATGTGAATTTTTAGTATTGACAAAATAAAAAATGAGAGTATAATACTATTATAGGTCAAAGAAAGTCAAAGTCAAAAAACGAAATTATATATGAATGAAAAATTTTAAATAAATATTAGAAGAATATAGAAAAATATACAAACAGAAAAGAGGCGAAAATTATGAGAATGTCGGATATGATAGAAGAATTTATAAAAGAGTTATTTAATGAAGAAGATGAATATATAGAAATACAAAGGAATGACCTAGCAGAACATTTTAATTGTGTACCATCGCAAATAAATTATGTAATTTCAACTAGATTTAAGCCATCTCAAGGGTATTATGTAGAAAGTAAACGTGGTGGCGGTGGTCATATTAGAATAAAAAAAATAGATATGACAAGAAGTAAATATATTATGCATATTATTGCAAGTCTTGAGGATAAAATAACATCACAAGAAGTAGATATTTATATAAGTAACTTCTTATCATATAACATTATTTCAGAAAAGGAAGCAAAGCTTTTAAAAGTAGCAACAAGTGATAATGTACTTAATATACCACATGAATATAAAGATACCTTAAGGGCAAATATCCTAAAAAATATGTTATTAAATCTTATAGAAGATTAAAAATAATATTAAAGTTTATATTTAAATTATTAATTAAGGGGGAATTATTATGTTATGTCAGAATTGTGGAAATAACGAAGGAAATGTAAGATACACACAAATAATTAATGGTGTAAAAAAAGAAATGATTCTTTGTAGTGAATGTGCAAAAGAGATGGGAATAGATGATATGGATTTTAGTATGCCAATCAACTTTTCTAGTTTTCTAGGAGATATATTAGATGAATATAATGATTCGTTTATGCCAAGTTTTATAAAACAAAACACATTAAAGTGTAATAAATGTGGATTAACATATGACGAATTTACTCAAAATGGGAAATTTGGATGTGAAAATTGTTATGAAACATTTAATGAAAAGGTTAACCACTTAGTAAAAAATCTACATGGTTCGATATCACATATAGGAAGAAAACCTAAATATATAAAAGAGAATAAGATTGATACAGATTCCAAGAAAGAAGAGGAAAATAAAGAAGAAAGTGAGTTACAAAAATTAAACAGAGAATTAAAAGAAGCAATTAAAGAAGAGAGATATGAGGATGCAGCTAAAATAAGAGATGAAATTAAGAAATTAGATAATGAATAAAATGTTAATAAATGTTTTGTTATGTAATTGGTGATTAAAATATAATAGGGAGGTTAAAAGATATATATGAGTAATTGGTATTTACAAAATGGTAAAGAATCTGATGTAGTTCTTAGTACAAGAATAAGACTTGCAAGAAATATAAAAGAATTTGAATTTCCAAATAAATATAGTAAAGAGGAAAGTAAAAAAATATTAGAAAAATTAGATGAAATAACACCTAGCTTAGGTTATGGACTAAAGTTTATTAAATTAGAAGATATTGATGATATTACTAAAATTAGTTTAATAGAAAAACATCTATTAAGTCCAGAGTTTGCTATGTCTAAAGAGAAAAATAAAGGAATTTTAATTAATGATGATGAAAATATATGTATAATGGTTAATGAAGAAGATCATATTCGTATGCAAGTATTTTCAGCAGGATTGGATTTGGAAAATTTATTGAATTTAAGTATAGAAATAGATGAAAAGTTAGAAAACTTAGTAAACTATGCATATAGTAACAAATATGGATATTTAACATCATGTCCAACTAATGTAGGAACAGGAATGAGAGCTTCTGTAATGGTTCATTTGCCAGCACTTACAGCGACAGGAAATATAGGTAAAGTTTTGCAAGCTGCAAATAATTTTGGAATGAATATTAGAGGAATATATGGTGAAGGCTCTCAAAGTCAAGGTAATATATATCAAATTTTTAATAACCAATCATTAGGAATTAGTGAACATGAAATTATAAAAAATGTAAGAGCTATAACAGAAAAAGTAATAGAACAGGAAAGACTTGCAAGAAAATATTTGGGAAAAAAGCAAATAGATTTAGAAAATCGTGTATATAGGGCATACGGATTGTTATCATATTCAAGTAAATTATCATCTGAAGAATGTAGAGCATTAATATCAGATGTAAAACTTGGAACAGATTTAGGTATTATTAAAGAGTTGAATGATATGCAAGTTAATAAATTAGGGTTATATACTAAACCAGGTAATTTACAAAAATATTTTGGAAAACCATTAGCTGGTGAGGAAAGAGACATAAGGAGAGCCGAGATTGTAAAGAAGATTATAAAAGAAGAAATAGTATAAATTTATAAAGTTGTTATTTTATAAATACCTTATTTCACTTGTTTGAGGTATAAATGTGAAAAGTGCTTATATTAAAAGTATAAATATAGAGATATAATAAAAAAATAAAATTTAAAAGCAAAGAATTGCTAGAATGGAGGTTTTTATGACATATAAATTTACAAATAGAGCTCAAAAAGCAATAGAGTTTGCAAATGATGTTGCAAATGAGCTTGGACATAATTATATAGGAACAGAACACCTTTTATACGGTCTTTGTAAAGAAGGAACAGGTGTTGCAAGTAAAGTTTTAGAAAATCAAAATATAACTCCAGAAAGTATATTAGAGGAAATAGAAGAATTAATAGGAAGAGCAAGTAGTAATTCTGGTGGTGATACTACTATAGGCTTTACACCTAGAACAAAAAGAGTTATAGAAAACGCTTTTAGAGAAGCAAGAAAGCTTGGAACAGAATATATAGGAACAGAACATTTATTAATAGGAATAATGTTAGAAGGTGACAGTATAGCTGTTCGTATTATGATGGATTTAAATGTAAATCCTCAAAAATTATATAATGAAATTGTAAAAGTAATAAATGAAGATGAAACTTATACAGGAGAAAAACAAAATAATAACAAAGGTTTTGGAAGTTATAATTCAACAAATACTTTAAATCAATTTGGAACAGATTTAACAAAACAAGCTAAAGAGGGAAAGTTAGATCCTGTTATAGGTAGAAATGATGAAATAGAAAGAGTAATTCAGATTTTATCTAGAAGAACTAAAAATAATCCTTGCTTAATAGGAGAACCAGGTGTAGGTAAAACAGCTGTAATAGAAGGCTTAGCACAAAAAATAGTATCAGAAGATGTTCCAGAAATGCTAAAAAATAAAAGAGTTGTAAGTATAGATATTTCTAGCATGGTAGCAGGAGCAAAATATCGTGGAGATTTTGAAGAAAGAATAAAAAAATCTTTAAATGAAGTAAAAAAAGCAGGAGATGTAATTCTTTTTATAGATGAAATTCATACAATAGTAGGTGCCGGTTCTGCAGAAGGAGCAGTAGATGCTGCAAATATTTTAAAACCACTTTTAGCAAGAGGAGAAATTAAAGTTATAGGTGCCACTACATTAAATGAATATAGAAAATATATAGAAAAAGATGCAGCATTGGAAAGAAGATTTAGTCCAGTTACTTTGCAAGAACCTTCTAAAGAAGATACAATAAAAATATTAGAAGGAATTCGTGATAAGTATGAAGCACATCATAATGTTAAAATAACAGATGAAGCAATAGAAGCAGCAGTTAATTTATCTGTAAGATATATTAATGATAGGTATTTACCAGATAAAGCAATAGATTTAATTGATGAAGCATCTTCTAGAGTTAAAATGAGAACATATACAAGACCAGATAACTTAAAAGAATTGGAAGATAAAATTGCACAATATGAAAAAGAAAAAGATGAAGCAATACGTTCTCAAGATTTTGAAAAAGCAGCAAATTTAAGAGACAAAGAGAAGATGGCAAAAGAAAAATTAGAAAAAGATAGACAAAAGTGGGAAAATAAAAATAATCGTAGTGTAACAACTCTAACAACAGAAGATATTGCAGATGTTATTGCAAGTTGGACAAAAATTCCAGTAAAAAAACTAACAGAAGACGAAAACGAAAAATTAAAGCATTTAGAAGAAGCTTTGCATAAAAGGGTTATTGGACAAAAAGAGGCAGTAGAAGCGGTTGCAAAGGCTATAAGAAGAGGTAGAGTAGGATTAAAAGATCCTAATAGGCCAATTGGTTCGTTCTTATTTTTAGGACCTACTGGTGTTGGTAAAACAGAACTATCAAAAGCACTAGCAGAATCGTTATTTGGAAATGAAGATGCTATGATAAGAGTTGATATGTCTGAGTATATGGAACCACATTCAGTATCTAAATTAATAGGATCACCTCCAGGATATGTAGGTTTTGATGAAGGTGGACAATTAACAGAAAAAATAAGAAGAAAACCATATTCAGTTATATTATTTGATGAAATAGAAAAAGCTCATCCAGATGTTATGAATATGTTACTTCAAATATTAGAAGATGGAAGATTAACAGATAGTCAAGGAAGAACCGTAAATTTTAAAAATACAGTTGTTATTATGACATCAAATGTAGGTGCAAGAATGATAACAGATAAAAAGACACTAGGATTTACTAAAAATCAAAATTCAAATGAAGCTATGGAAAAAGAATATGAAAATGTAAAAAAAGATGTTTTAGCTGAACTAAAAAAAGAATTTAGACCAGAATTTATAAATCGTATAGATGAAATTATAGTATTCCATAAATTAATAGATGAGGAGATTAAACAGATTATAGACATCATGTTAAAACAAGTTAAGAAAAGATTAGAAGAACAAAATATGATTGTAGAAATAGATGATTCTGTAAAAGAATTAATTGCTAAAAAAGGAATTGATACAAACTATGGTGCAAGACCTTTAAGAAGAGCAATTCAAAGTAATTTAGAAGATAAAATAGCTGAAAGTATTTTAGATGGAATAGTAAAACCAGGTGAGAGTGTAAAAGCTATTGCAAAAGATGAGAAGATTGAAATTATAAAGAAGTAGTAATATAAAGGTAGTCTTGAAAAATAGGCTACCTTTGGTGTTATTATGTGGGTAGATACTTTTAGGGAGAAATAAAGAATAAAAAGATCCAGGCTCTTATTGAGCTGGATTTTCTGTTTTTGTCATCCTATTTTAGGCTATTTTCTTTTTAAATAGGATTAACATGAATAATAGTTTTATAAATTTTATCTAATTTATCAATATCTTTTTCTAATTTATCTGCAAGTTCATGGCTTGCAAATGTAGTCATATTTCCATCTACATATATAGTTAAAACAACAACATATTGATATCCGACAGGTGTAGAAGAAATATTATCTAATTTTTTAATTTCTTTATAGGTATGTGCTAAATCTAAAATCATATCTTTAGTTTTATTATCTATTGATATATCCATTAAGACATTATAGCTTTCTATAAATATTTTTACTCCTGTATAACATATCCATAAAGAAATACCTATACCGGGTAACTCCGGTCAAACCAATAAATGTTATAAAAGCTAAAGATTATAGAAAGTAGTGTAAATGTAGTTACTATACAATCATTTCTGTGATCTTTTTTGTTTGCATCTAAAAGGATATTTGGATATTTTTTTGATAGTGAATTTGTATATAAAAATAAACAAAGTTTTACTAATATTGTAATAATACAAACTACTATTAAAAACATAGAAGACTCAAATTTGTTGTTATTAATAAGTGAAATAATAGAGTCGTATAGTAATTTTAAAGCTACAAGAATCATAGAGATGCTTATAAATAAAGAGAATATATATTCGGCTTTTCCGTGTCCAAAATTATGTGTATCATCTTTGGGTTCGCTTGCTATTTTGTTTCCTATAAATGTCATTAGGGAGGCGAAAATATCTCCTGCACTATTTGCTGCGTCTGCAATCATTGCTTGACTGCCACTAATAAATCCAACAATAGATTTTATTATTAGTAAAAATATATTTCCGAAAATTCCTAAAATACCAGCTTTTTTGGTTTCTTTATATCTGTCCATAGAATTACTCCAATCTAAAAGTATTAAATTATTATACCATAAAATGTAAATAAGTAAAATAGAAAATAAAATAAATATTAAAAATGGTAAAATATAATGCTGAGGGGGATTGCTTGTTTTTGTTTAAGAGACGATGTTACCGCATACCAAAGCTTTATATATTTATAAATTTAAACCAATCTTGAAGCGTGGTGGGTAACTGCTAGGAATAAGTTTTATACCACGCATTTCATTTTTGGGAAACGTCAAAATATGAGCAGTCGGCGATTGGTTTAAATTTATAAATATATAAAGCTTTGGTATGCTAGTATGTACTTTCAGATAAAATTACCATAAAATGTATGTTACAAACACATTACAAAAAGTTTGCAAAAATATTACAAATGTGGTATAATTAAGTATATTAGTAAGAAGGTGGTAAAAATGACTATACTAACCATTATTATTTATACATTAATTTTAATTATATTTGGATTAATAGGATATGCGATTATGCAGATTAAGCTTGCAGGAATGAATGTAAAAGATTTCTGGAGTTTTATAGAGGCTAATAAAACTTTAGATAGATTATATAGATTATCTAAACAATATGAACATATGAATACACAGCAGCAAATTATATTTTTATCGCAAGCAGAAGATGTATTTAATGCATTTGATAAAGTTCCAAATGCTATTTGGGAAGAAGAATATTCAAAATATAGAGAGGTTCTAGAAACATATAGAAACATAAGAGTTTTAAGATGGGCCAAGCAAGGATAAATATATAGGATTTTATAAGGCTAGTAAAAAAGTATTAAAAGCTTTTTTACTAGTCTTATATTTTATTATAAGAAAGTCATATTTTTAGAATAAAAGATGAGATATTAAAATAATATCTTAAATATTTTTTGAAACCTAAAAACATAAGTTGTTATTTTCAGTTATGGAAAAGTTGTTTAGATTATTTTTATACACTTTCAAAATTTGTATATTTCTTAGTATATTTTTCAATATATGAAATAACTTCATAAATTTATTGCATAATAAAGCAGTAGGCAAAGTATAATAAATAATAGGAAAATTATTTTAGATTTTATATAGCAAATATAAGAAAGAGAAGTGAAAACTATGAAGATTAGGTATTTTGACCATGCAGCAACAACAAAAGTAAATGAAGAAGTAATAAAAGAAATGATTCCATATTTTGGAATAGAATATGGAAATAGCTCTTCACTATACAGTATTGGAAGAAAATCTAAAAGAGCTATAGAAGAAGCAAGAAGTAAAGTAGCAAAAGCTATTAATGCAAATTCTAAAGATATATATTTTACTGCATGTGGAAGTGAAAGTGATAACCTAGCAATAAAAGGAATTGCATATGCAAACAAAGAAAGGGGAAATCACATTATAACAAGTAAAATAGAACATCATGCAGTATTAAATAGTTGTAAAACATTAGAAAAACAAGGATTTAAAGTTACGTATTTAAATGTAGATGCAGATGGAGTTATAAATTTAGAGGAATTAAAAAGTTCAATTACAGATGATACAATCTTAATTACAATAATGTATGCAAATAATGAAATTGGAACCATTCAGCCAATAGAAGAAATAGGAAAAATAGCAAAAGAAAATAATATAATATTTCACACAGATTGTGTTCAAGCAATTGGAAATGTAAGAATAGATGTACAAAAATTAAATATAGATGCACTTTCTATGTCTGCACATAAATTTTATGGGCCAAAAGGGGTAGGTGCTTTATATGTAAAAGAGGGAATAAAGTTTGATAAGTTGCAAGATGGAGGTCATCAAGAAAAAAACAAAAGAGCAGGAACTGAAAATGTAGCTGGTATTGTTGGATTAGGTAAGGCGATAGAGAGAATATATGAAAATTTTGATGAATATAATGAAAAGCTTACTTATTTAAGAGATTATTATATTAAAAGTGTAGAAGAAAAAATCCCATATATAAAATTAAATGGACATAGAACCAAAAGACTACCTGGAAATGCTAACATTTCTTTTAAATTTATAGAAGGAGAAGCATTACTTCTTAATCTAGATTTTAAAGGAATATGTGCATCTACTGGTTCTGCATGTGCATCAGGTTCTGTGGATCCATCACATGTTTTACTTGCAATTGGTCTTCCACATGAAATTGCACATGGTTCATTAAGGATTACAATTGGAGAAGAAAATACTAAAGAAGATATAGATTATTTAGTAGAAAGTTTAGTAGAAATTGTTAAAAAGTTAAGAAATATGTCACCTTTATATGAGAATTTTATAAAAACAATTGATACTGGAAAAGAGGAGTAAAATGTATTCTGAGAAAGTTATAGATTATTTCTATAATCCAAGAAATGTGGGAGAAATTAAAAATGCAGATGGGATAGGAGAAGTAGGTAATAAAACTTGTGGAGATATAATGAAGATTTATTTAAAGATAGAAGAGGATATCATTATAGATGCAAAATTTAAAACATTTGGATGTGGTGCAGCAATAGCAACAAGTAGTATGGCAACAGAGCTTATAAAAGGTAAAGCTATTGAGGATGCATTAAATATTACGAATAAAGTAGTAACAGATGCTCTAGATGGACTGCCACCATCTAAATTGCATTGTTCATTATTAGCAGAAGAAGGGATAAGAGCTGCGATTATAGATTATTACAAGAAAATAGGAAAAGATACAAAGCATTTAGAAGAGAAAAATAATAACTGTATATGTGAAAATTGTATAAATCAATATATGCAAATTTCATAAAAGATTTGTACATTTAAGATTTATAAGAGAATTTAATAAATAAAAAATTTGAAAAATAGATGAAAACTTAATATTATAGCAAAGTACAATTGATATAGTTAGTATATATATAAATACACAGGCTACGGACTAATTTTATATGTGTTTTAGAAATTAACGCTGACAAACAACAAATAAACCAATAAATTAACATTAATTTCAAAATTAATATTGCAATTTTACAAAATCTGTGATAATATACTAAAAATTTACAGGAAAAAAATGTATTATTTTACTTTTTTTGTAAAAAAATGGTTGAAATTTACAATTTAATGTATTAAAATGAAACAAACAAATTAATAGGAGGACTTAGAAATGGAATTATTTACAATACAAAAGAAATTTTTTATAAACAATATAATTGGAGAAAAATGGAAGAATAGTGATGAAAAATATATAAGGGCATTAGAAAAATTTTTAGATAGAGCAAGTAATATAAAAGATGAAGAATTAAGAGAAAGTATAATTAATAATATGTTAATTTGTGATCAAATATTAACAGAAATTTCAGAAGCACAATTTGTAAAATTATACAAAAGAGCATATAGAGAAGGAAAAAGGAATAAATTATTCAAAAAAGAACATACTAATAGAGAAAAGAATAAAAATAAAAAAGTGGTATAAAATGATAAAAAAAATAATAATAGGAATTATAGCTGGTTTCTTTAGTGGACTGTTTGCTTCTGGCGGAGGGTTAATATTGCTTCCAGCTTGTATTTATTTTCTGGGGCTAAATGAAAGATCTGCAAGAGCAACAACTATTTTTGCAATATTGCCAATGGTACTTACTAGCACTATATTTTATTACAAGAATAATTATATAGATTGGAATATAGGAGTAAAAACAGCAATAGGCGGGATAATAGGGGGATTTATAGGTTCTAAATTATTAAATAAAATTAACAATAAATATTTAAAAATTATCTTTATTATATTTTTATTTTATTCAGCATTTAATTTATTTAAGTAAGGAAAAACATAAATCTTAAAAAATTAATAGAAGGAGAGTTTGCTTGCTATGTTTTTATAAAGCAGACAAATATTAAATATGGTAGAAATATTAATAGGCATTCTTTCAGGAGTTGTTACTGGTATAGGAATGGGTGGTGGAACAATACTAATTCTTTTACTATCTATAATCTGGCAATATGATCAACATGTAGCACAAGCAACTAATCTAATATTTTTTATCCCTACTTCCATTATATCTATAATTGTAAATTTAAAGCAGAAAAATATAAATGTAAAATTAGCTCTATGCTTATCTATATTTGGAGTCATAGGAGCAGTTATAGGAGCTTATATAGGAAGTAATATAGATGTAAACAAATTAAAAAAGTGTTTTGCAATATTTTTAATAATTATTGCCATTCATGAACTATATTCTTTATATAAAGAGTATATAAAGTCAAAGAATAAGGCATAATATATTTAAAATATGTAAAAGGAGGAAAGAAGATAATGAAATTTGTTAAAGGTATGTTAGTAGGAAGTATTGTTTCTGCAGGTTTAGTACTTGCTTATACAGAAACAATGGGACAAGATAAAAAGAAACTAATGAAAAAGGGAAAGCAAATGATGAAGAAAATAGGAATTATATAAAAAGAAATCAAATGGATAAACCTTAAGAAAAGTTTATCCATTTGAGATATTACATATATTATACTTAAATAGATTATCTATAATAAAATGGTCTTGGATCACATTTTCCTTTATGGTCGCATTTTTCCATGCAGCCTTTTTTTTCTTCTTTTTTACAATCGCATTTTTCCATACATTCATTTTTATCTTTTTTACAATCACATTTTTCCATACATTCTTGTTTTTCTTCTTTACAGTGACATTTGTCTTTGTATTCACATTCCTCTTTACAATCGTGTTCCTTTTTGCAATCATATTCATCTTTGTAATCATATTCTTTTTTGCAATCACATTTATCTTTACAATCATGTTCCTTTTTACAATCACAATTATCTTTGTAGTCATGTTCCTTTTTATAATCACATTTATCTTTGCAATCATGTTCCTTTTTGCAATCACAATTTTCTTTATAATCATATTTATAATCATATTCGTCTTTACAATTGCATTTATCTTTCCAATCATGTTTTTCTTTGTGACAGCATTTATCTTTTTTATCACAGTCAATATCTACACCTTTTAAACAAGCTCCTTCATGTTCACAAGTAGCACAAATTTTAGCATGTTTTACATTGTCTACCCAAATTTGTATTTCATAAAATTTATCTGGACATAAAGGTCCAAAAACAAATTCACCATTTTTATCAGTAAAAGTATGAGAAACTGGTCTTCTCTCTTCTTTACCACATTCACAAACTACTTCAATTAATTTTACAACAGCATCACAAACAGGTTCTTTATAGCAATCTTTTATTATTCCATAAATTACATTTCTATTATCCTTTGGTAAAGTAATGTCTAAATCAAATTGTTTACCAGTTGCAATTACACCATCCACATCTACTACTGGACATATATTTTTATCATATTCCATTATTTTTCATCATCCTTTCATAATATTGCAGCCTCTTGGCTTAATATATATTATGATATATATATTATATATGTGATAATATGAAAAAAATAATAAAAAAAGTTTATTATATGTAAATTTATGATATAATGCTACAGATTATTTAAGTTATATTAGGCTATAGTAATTGAATCTTGACAATTTTATATTTAATAAAGTAATATATATTTACTGTATAAAACGGATTTTGTTAATAGATTAGCGAATTAAAAATATCTATAACAAAACCATATATAAAAGAATAAAATATAAACATATATAATCAGAAAGTATATAATGAAATAGATTTGATAAAAATGAAAAATGAGATTTGAATATATATTATAAATATGTTTATTTGAATTTTACAAATTTTGATAGTGGGAATAATATATATAGTTTCAATATACTAAATATAAAAAGTAAATTTTAGAGATAAGATGTCAATACTTAGTTTTCATATTATACAAAATGAAAACTAAATAGAAAGGATAATTTATATGGATAAATCTATGCAATTTAAACAATATAGAGAAGAATATAAAGACTTTTATTTTAATAGCTATTTAATAGAAGAGACAAAAGAAGAAATATATTTAAAATATGAATTTGAAATACCAGGACTTACAAAATTCAATCCAGTATTAAAAATTTTAAAAAAGAAACTTAATTTAAAAAGTATAAATACAAATTATGCAAAAAATATGGTTTTTCATATAGGTCTTATAGAACTTATAAGTTATTGGAAGAGTACATGTTCACCTAATGTCATTATAAAATGTGGATATTTGAATGAAGAGCAAATTAAATGGTGGAAAAAAATATACTACTATGGATTAGGAGAGCTATTTTTTACAAATAATATAAGAACAAATATAGAAGACTTTATGACCATAAAATGCATAAAAGAAGTAAATGAATTAGAGTACGAAACAATAGATGATGTTAGTGAAGGATACATTGTTCCAATTGGTGGTGGAAAAGATTCGGTTGTGACATTAGAAACTTTAAAGATTAATAAAGAAAAAGATTATTGTTTAATTATTAATCCAAAACAAGTAACTCTAGAATGTGCGAAAATAGCAGAATTGAAAGATGATAATATAATAGAAGTTTATAGAACTATAGATAAAAATTTAATAGATTTAAATGCAAAAGGTTTTATTAATGGGCATACTCCGTTTTCTGCTATGCTTGCATTTGTTTCATATTTTATAGCATATTTATTAGGAAAAAAATATGTAGCGTTATCAAATGAAAATAGTGCTAATGAGTCTAATGTTCTAGGAGAAAAGATAAATCATCAGTATTCAAAAAGTTTTGAATTTGAATGTGATTTTGAAGAATATACAAAAAAATATTTAAAAGCACCAGTAAAATATTTTAGCTTTTTAAGACCACTAAATGAACTACAAATAGCAAAAATATTTTCAAGACAAGAAAAATATCATAATACTTTTAAAAGTTGTAACGTTGGAAGTAAAGAAAAAGAATGGAAATGGTGTCAAAACTGTGCTAAATGTTTATTTGCTTATATAATATTAAGTCCATATCTATATAAAGAAAAATTAATTTCAATTTTTGGAGTTGATATGTTTGAAAAGCAAGATTTGTTACAAATATTTATAGAATTAACAGGAAATGGTGAAACTAAACCATTTGATTGTGTTGGAACATTTGAAGAAGTGAATTTTGCTATAAGTAAGACAATAGAAAATATTGAAAAAGAAAATATAAAATTACCATATTTATTAAAATATTATAAAGAGAATTATAAATTAGTAGATACTAATAATGATATAACTCAAATGTACAACGATGAAAACAATTTAAACGATGAGCAAAATGCTATATTAAGAAAAGAGGTATTCTTTAGTGATAAATGATTTAATACAATATTTAAAAAATAAAAAAATACTTATATTAGGATTTGGAAAAGAAGGTCAATCAACATATAAATTAATAAGAAAGTATTTACAAAATCAACAATTATATATTGCTGATAATAAAGAAGATTTTCAAAAAGATTATAAATTTTTAGAACAAGATAATAATGTAACTTATATAAGTGGAAATAAATATTTAGATAATTTAGATGAATATGATATTATTATGAAGTCTCCAGGAATATCTTTTGTTGGAATTGATACAAGTAAATATATTAATAAGATTAAATCACAATTAGAATTATTATTAGAATTTTTTAATATTTTTACTATAGGTGTTACTGGAACAAAAGGAAAAAGCACCACTAGTTCATTACTATACAAGATTTTAAAAGAACAAAATAGAAAATGCATGCTTTTAGGAAATATTGGAGTTCCAGTATTTGATTATGTAAGTTCTATGGAAGATGATATAATAGTAATTTTAGAAATGTCATCACATCAATTAGAATATATGAAATTATCTACAAATATTGCAATTTTGTTAAATATCTATGAAGAACATTTAGATCATTATGAATCATTTGAAAAATATGCTGAAGCTAAATGTAATATATACAGGTACCAAAAAGAATCTGATTACTTTTTATATAATGCAGATAATGAAATGTTAAATAAATTAATACAAACTACTAATGGTCATACATACAAAGTTAGTATTGAAGATAGAGCTGGAAGCGATATATATTTAAGAAATGACAAGGTATATTTTAAAGATAAGGAAATATATAATAGAAATGAAAAAAGAAATTTAATTGGAGATTATAATCTTAATAATATTATGTTTGTACTTGGAGTTTCTGAGTTATTAAAATTAGACATAAATAAGACTATTAAATCTATTAGTGAATTTAAACCTTTAGAGCATAGATTAGAATTTGTAGGAAAATATAATGATGTTTTGTATTATGATAATAGTATAGGAACAATTCCTATGGCTACAATTGAAGCTGTAAAATCTTTAAAATATGTAGATACATTAATTATAGGTGGTATGGATAGAGGAATTAATTATCAAGATTTTATAGAATATTTAAATAATAGTGATATAAAGAATATTATTTGTATGCCTAAAACTGGACACGATATTGCGAAAGCTTTAAAAAAAGAAAGAGCATATATTGTAGAGGATTTAGAAGAAGCGGTTAATGTTGCAAAGAAAGTAACTGAAAAAGGTAAAATATGTTTACTATCTCCTGCAGCAGCAAGTTACGGTTTCTTTAAAAATTTTGAAGAAAAAGGAAATTTATTTAAAAAATTAGTAAAGGAAAATGCCTAAAATATTGTGAACAAATAGACTAACTATATGAAAGTCAAGTATTTTTTATAAAAAATTATAAATATTT
>OJMO01000601.1_pt1 | contig 25439 bp, 30 predicted proteins | sample 1597241 | NCBI WGS metagenome assembly OJMO01 (sample SAMEA2452129, study PRJEB22498) | human gut metagenome | biome: human feces; feature: human gut; material: feces | place: Australia | collected 2012 | reverse complement strand
TAAAGATACTTCCTCACGGCCCGCCAAAGACTTGGGGGGAACCCTGCGGCACACGATACGAACGATGCTGCGGAGTTATGACAGCCGCGCCAGCGGAGACCTGTTGTGTTCCCATCGTCAGGGGGCGTGGCAAATATGACGAGTAATCCGAACAGAATAACAGTAGCCGCACCAGGTTTTTTATCCGAAGATTTCTTTCAGACTGGTGCGGCTGTTTAAGTATTAAGATATTAAGGAGGCGAGAGTGATGTTTGAAAAATTCCATCGAGGTGACATATATTCGGCTGATTTAAGCCCTGGTATCGGCTCCGAACAAAGTGGCTCTCGTCCTGTACTCATTCTTCAAAACAATGTGGGAAATTGTTTCAGTCCTACGATTATTATTGCAGCAATTACCAGTGTAAGCAAAAAAAGCAGAAAGTTCCCCACGCATTACCACTTAAATGACAGATGCGGTTTGGTGAAACCATCTGTTGTTATGCTGGAACAGATCAGAACAATCGACAAGTCGAGGTTAAAAAACTATATTGGTCATCTAAACAAGGATGACATGGAAAACATAAACAAGACGCTCTTGTGCAGTCTGGGGATTACATAAAAGTGCCGAAAGGCCGTATCATTTTCAGGCTGTGCAAGTAGAGTTATAATTTCGTTAGGAATTGCGGAGGTGATTCTGAATGGAGAATATCCAGAATAAAAGCGCATTGATTCCTTCAGATGAAATCCGGTCAGAAGAACTTCTGGCGGAACAAAAATTTGAAGCGTTTATCACTTCGCTGGCACATATCATCGAGAAATATGGTATGAGAGTGCTGGGCGAGGTTGACGGAGCTGCGTGAGAATCGCAGCTTTACATAGGATATTTTCCAAAAGTAAATTTTGGAGGTATGAATTATGAACCGATATGGAAAACGCTGTGTTTTGTATCCGAGGGTCAGCACAGAGATGCAAGTGGACGGATACAGCCTGGAAGGTCAAAAAAATATGCTGACACGATTTGCGGATCGTGAGGAAATGATCGTTGTTGATACTTATGAAGATGCCGGTAAATCCGGTAAATCCATTGAGGGACGGCCTGCCTTTCAAAAAATGCTCAGAGATATTGAGGATGGCTTGGACATTGACTATATTTTAGTGTATAAGCTGTCACGGTTTGGCCGTAATGCAGCAGATATACTTAACTCTTTGGAGCTGGTTCAATCTTATGGTGTAAATCTGATTTGCATAGAAGAAGGGATTGATTCCTCTCAGACAAGCGGAAAACTTTTGATTTCTGTACTATCTGCTGTGGCTGAAATTGAGCGTGAGAATATTATCGAGCAGACGATGAACGGGCGGCGCGAAAAGGCACGGCAAGGTGGATGGAATGGTGGCTTTGCTCCCTACGGATATACACTGGAAGATAACAAGCTGATGATTGAAGAAACAGAGGCTGTGGCAATACGGAAGATTTTTGAATTATATACTTCATCGGAAATCGGTTTGGGTGGTATTGCGAATCAGTTGAACTTACAAGGTATACGGAAAATTCCGAGGCAGAATGGCACATTAGAGGATTGGACAGGACATTTTATTAAACTGATATTGGATAACCCGGTTTATTGCGGTAAAATTGCCTATGGACGGAGAACGAAGGAAAAAGTCAAAGGCACAAAAAACGATTACCAGATGAAAAGAAATGACGATTACATTCTGACAGAGGGACAGCATAAAGGAATCGTTAGTGAGGAGGTATGGGAAAAGGCTCATGCCAAGCGTCTTAGAACCGGAGTAAAGCAACCGTCAAAAATTGGGCGGGATCGAGTTCATTTGTTATCAGGTCTGCTGAAATGCCCGGTTTGTGGAAGTCCCATGTATACGAATAAACACGCATGGACAAATAAAGATGGCACTTACAAAGAAATTTACTATTATGTATGTAGTCGGAATAGGATGGTCCGGGGTAAGCATTGTGAATATAAGGCAATGCTGAAAAAGACCGATATTGAACCGATGGTCATTGAGGCAATTCGTGAGATCGTAAGGAATGAGGAATATGCCCAGGCCATTAAAAAACGGATTGGTGTTCAGATTGACACGAAAGCAGTGGATAAAGAACTGGAGGGCTATCAGGCAAAGCTGAAGGAAGTTGATCTGAATAAAACAAGATTGGAACGGGAAATTGACAGTCTCCCTGCTGATGCAAAATACCGGGAACGAAAGCTCCATGATATGACCTTGCGGTTAGATTCCCTATATGATGTCATTGTTGAGCTGGAGGAAAAAATCGAAGATGCCAGACTTCGGCGAGATGCAATTAAGCAGCAGGCAATTACTCTTGAGAATATTTACAAAATCATGGTGAATTTCGACTGCGTTTATAATATAATAAATGACGAAGAAAAGAGAAATGTGGTCACAGCCTTGATTAAGGAAATTGAAATTTACAGGAATGACGAGTCTGAATATCCGCTAAAGCGGATTGGTCTGAATTTTCCGGTGTTCAAGGATGGCGGGGAAGTTACGGAGCTTTTGTGGGACAAAGGGAATACCGTTGAGACGGTATGTCTTCTGTCACAAAACAAGTAAAAAAGTACAGAAACAGGCTCAAAATAAGGGATTTCGAGAGATTTGCTGAATTTGGCAGTCTCCTGGAATCCCTTTTTTCGTGTTTTGACAATAGCGCCATAGTCTGACTTTTGACAGGTTGAGACAAGAAACTGCTTTTTCGCCTGTTGAGACAATAGGACTATTGTCATTATTTTGTGGCTTTTGCCTCCAGTTCTTTCAGTGTCACACCGGCTGCATTCTTCCATGTAGCGGGTCCACTTACGCTGTATCCGGTGACGAAATCGGCGGCAGCAGAAGAACTGGAGAAAAGAATATCTTCAGTGGTCACAAAGCCCTTCACCTTGTTAGAAACAAGGTGCTTTTTACGAAGAGTTGTAGCACCCTTACTCAGAGATTTCTCTGATGTCTTTTCATTGAGGACTGCTCCTACAAACAGCACGAAGCCTTCAGTAGTAAGCATACCCTTACCGGATGCATTGCCCAAATTCAAGAACAGTGCCTCATCGTCAACAGTAGAATTCGGATCATTATGTACAGTAGGCTCAAGCACCTTGTAACCCAGGGCATTGATATTGATGAGGATACGCACATTATCGATGAATTCTTCCATGGCAGCAGTCTGAGATTCTTTCATGATTGTTTTGCCATAGGTGTTCTTGGTCAGCACTTTGTAGCGTTTGCTTTCCCTTGCAATCTGCACGAAGCGATCCTCAAGATAGCGGATTAGGGCCTTGTTTAAGTCTCGCCCAAGGAAGATTACAGCCGTTGTCCAGTAGAACTTCTCCTTGTCAGCATTATAGTCTCTAATGTGCTGATTTAAGCGTTCCTGGATGGTTTCCGACTCACCGATGTAGACTGAGTCGGAATCGTCTTCTTCCTTGCAGAACAGGAAGTAAACGCCAGCGCCCTTTATGTCATCTCGCTTGCAGTCGGAGACTTCAATTCTTGGAATTTTGATTGCCTTGCCGTTCCAGTTGGATAGTTCGGCGGTAATGAGGCTGTCAGCTGTTCCGTTGGCAAGGAACAGTTCTATAGATTTTCCGTAAGCCATCAAACATACCTCCTGTTTTTAGAATCGTTGTTTTGTACCGAGGGTTTCTACACCCACCTCTTCGAGAAAAGCATTACATTCATCAATTCCTTTTCCGTACATTGCCGTGAAAAGATATTTATATGCTTCGTGATCTCGATTGCCTGGGATAAAGGTCATTCCTCCAAGCTTCAGAACTTCTGTCATCTCAGTGCAATCCAGAGACAGACCAACACCCATGGCTAGAAGAGGTATCATAGTGAAACGATGAGTTTCCTTCTGCACTCTGGAATAATTCATTTTGTCCAGACCAGTTTTCTCCTCGAATGTGGATTCATACCAGTGTTCTTCTGCCATTCTTTGTTTCATCCACTGAGCCGGGGTCTGAGCAGAAGCCTGGGCGCGTTTCAATTTCTTTTCAAATTCCTTTGCTCTGTTGAATAATTCCGTATTCTGAGTGTTGTTATCAAAGGAAGGGATCTCCTTGAAAACGCTATCAGAGCGGAACATCATCCGGGCATCACTGTGCATCAGATAATCAGGTTGCAGCTTCACCGAGAAGTCAAGTGTACATTCTGCCAGATGACTTTTCGCATACTCGGTCAACTGATTATTCTGAACATAGGTTTCGTGGTTAAGGACAAAATATCCACCAACAAATCGAAAGGCACCGGTATCCAAGATTGCCTTCAAGAATTCGTTACTCTGATATAATTCGAAGGCTTGTGTAAGCGATATAGGACGCTGATGACGTTTTGCTTTTGTGGTTTTATAATTGAGCTGGCTAGGATGGATTTCTTGAGAACCCATATCACAAAATGCTTCAGCTTCATTGTAGCCAAGTTCAAGCATTCTGATTGCTGCGGATTGCCTTGAGACTTCAAAGAAATCGGAAACCGTTTCTATCACGAGAGGAGTAACAGCACGGCGATTCAGAGATTTATCGCCTGACAAAAGGCGTCTGTACTCCTTGTCGGCCTTGGTGCGCATGGCATTACGAGGCATCAGGATTTTAGGCGCGATTGTTTTAGCCTGCCATTCCATTTTGTCGATATCCGACCATTCACCTCCGAGGAGACTTCCGGTTGGCGAAAGTCTTTTATTACATCGGAAAGCGAATTCTGTACCGTCTTCATGAGTGCGTTTATAGGTGAAATAGTTTCTATGCCTCCACCAGTGGTAGCATTCATGAGCCAGAGTGTTGTTATAGCGACCGATATTAAGAATATCTGTGTCCACAAAAATGGAAGGCTGAGTTACCTCATAGCCAATGCATTCCTGCGTTGACCAATCGTAAACCTCTATGATTCCCTTTGTGAATGCGATAGCACCTTGTACGCTGTCGTTAAGAGACAGATATTCCGTATCGATTATTTCCAGAGACATCAACCGAGTTGCGATGTCTCTTATAGGTATTGGTTGTGGATTATTTATCGCATTGGAACATCCATATTTCTGAAGAAATTCCTCTGCTTCTTTTTCAAAATCATCCACATAATGCATGAAAGGATTATTTGTTCCTGCCATAGTACCTCCTGCATATTACAGACTTGAGCCATCTCCACGAAGGGTGCGATAGACTTCCGTCATAAATACATTGGCGAACTTGGCACGGACTTCTTCATTGTTGAGAAGAAGCGTGTAAAAATCAACATTCTGGTCATATCCTTCAACAAGAGCATCCTGAACGCAGTCATCGTAGGTGAACTTAAACTCATTCAGTGTGTTGTTCTTAGCACTCTTTTCAAGACGCTCTTTGAGACCTGGATTCTTCAGTAGCAGATCACGAATTTGCATCGCTGCCTTAGTAGTAAAATCAGGCTCATAATCTTTATCATATAATGCGTTGACCTCGTCAATAATCTGAGAGAGCAGCTTTTTCTGTTCTTTCTCCAAACTGACAGGCTTCGACTTTTTAATTCTAACTTCAGGTTTTGCTTCTATTTCTTCACCACTATGTTCTTCCATCTGTTTCTGGCGGAATTCACTGACTGTGATCTTATCAGCAATATCGAAGTTGTTACCGCCACCGCCAGGGTTGATTTCCTTGATGAGATACGACAAGAAGTTATATCTCTTGTGGAATTCCAAATTCTCATATGCAGTAGCTTGAATCAGGAAGCAGTAACCTTTTAAGAAACGGCGGATGGTTACACGGATTTCCATCTGTTCTTTTTCAGAATGCTTCATTACCGCTTTAAGAGCCTTATCGAGTAAAGCCCACATACGCTGCTTGTCTTTGGCTGAGCGGGATGGCTGATACAGATATTCGTTGAACTCGTCTATATCATCTGCATCCAGGAATTCATATCGGTCAATTTCTCTATCAAGATCTCGGATGTCGGAAGGAGAAATTGTCTCAAAGAGGATAGTATCTTTGTAATATGGTTCAAAGGCCTTTTTGATGTCATCGTAAGAATTTTTGAAGTCCAGGACAAAAGTGGGTTTGTCGTATGGAGGGCAGATTCTGTTCAGACGGGATAATGTCTGCACAGCTGATACTCCACGGAGTCGTTTGTCCACATACATAGCTACCAGTTTTGGCTGGTCGAAACCAGTCTGATATTTATCTGCAACAATGAGAACCTGATAACAGCTTCTGTCAAATTCAAAGCGGAGTTCTTCCTCTTTGATCTCATTCATGCCTGCTTCTGTGTATTCATCACCATCAAGCTTGACCTTGCCGGAGAATGCTACAAGAGCCTGGATACCTGAATAACCCTTTGCCTTAATGTAGGCATCGAATTCCTGACGATATTTTACTGCAGCCGGGCGTGAAGAGGTTATGACCATAGCTTTTGCTTTACCACCAAGGCACCCAGCAATATTAGCTCTGAAATGCTCAATAATAATTTCAACCTTCTGAGCAATGTTTGTATCGTGCAGGTCAATGAAACGAGCCATTTTTCGCTTTGCTGTAACGGACTGCAGTTCAGGATCACTCTCGATTGCCTTGTTAATATGGCAGTAAGTACGCCATGTCACATAGTTGTCTAACACATTGAGAATGTAGCCTTCTTCAATGGCCTGACGCATGGAATACAGATCAAAGGATTCTTTCTTGCCCTCTGCATTTAATGTTCCAAACAATTGAAGCGTATCCGGTTTAGGGGTAGCCGTAAATGCAATCATAGAAACATTGCTCTGTTTGCCACTCTTGCGGATTTCTTCGAGCATTTTATCTTCTTCGGTAATATCATCTTCATCATCGCCCTCGTTTGTAAGAACATTTGTGACCGACTGCATAAAGACGCCTTCAGTAGAAGAGTGTGCTTCGTCAATCAGAACGGCAAATTTCTTTGCTTTCAGATTGCCCAGAAGATTATTGTTCAGAATGTAGTAGAACTTGTGAATCGTTGTAACGATAATTTTTGTATTGCCTCCAAGGGCGATAGCCAAGTCTTCAGAGGAGCATTTATCGTCCATAACTTTGACCTGACCGCTCTTGTGTTCAATGCCCAGGATAGCTTCCTGCAGTTGACGGTCAACTATGATACGGTCGGTAATAACCAAAACGGTGTCAAAGATATTCTCGTTAGCTGAATCGTGTACCGTTGCAAGAATGTGTGATAGCCAGGAGATGGTCTCGGTTTTGCCGCTGCCTGCGGAATGTTCAATGAGGTAGTTGCAGGAAGTATGGTTTACCATCACATCTTCCATAACACGCTCAACGGCACGAAGCTGATGGAAACGAGGGAAGATGAGTTCCTTGGTTTTCTTTACCTTTCCGGTATCGGCATTTTTGCGTTCTTTCAGTTTGATGTAGATGAAACGCTCAATCAGGAAGAGAATCTTATCTTTTGTCCAGATTGAATCCCACATATAATCCACATTGATTCCGGTATCATTGTGGGGGGGTTCCTTTGCCGTATTCATAACCAATGTTAAATGGATTAAAGAATGTATCTGCACCCTTTAATTCAGTGGTGAAGTAGACCTCATTCAGATCCATCGCAAAAGCGGCGAATACGCCTACCTTGGTCTTGAACAGACGGGTAGTAAAGTCACGCTGCGTTTTGTACTGGTTGATGGCATCCTTATATGTCTGACCGGATGTGTTGCACTTCAGTTCAACGGCATAAATTGCGAGACCATTCAAGAACAGAACCAGGTCAACACGCTCATCTGCTTTGTGATACACCTCCTCCATGACAGAGAAAATATTCTTCTGATAATTGGCAACAGCCTCTGTATTGATGGTGCTGTCCGGCTTGCGGTACATCAGTTTCAAAATGGCACCGTTGTCAAACTCGACACCGTGCTTGATAACATCAATCAGACCACGGCTTTCCTTATTGATTTCGGCATTGATGTAATTGATGACGGTTTCTTCGGTGCGCTATTTATACATACGGCGAAGCATCTCCATCATATCATGCTGAGTAGACTCCAGAAATTCCAACAGCATGCCAATATCCATAGCAAGTCCCGGCTTGTACTCCGTATTTGGACGGATACGGAATCCATTATTATCATGAAGACTATCAAGGATGAGTTTCTGATAGTCTTCTTTTTCTTTTAACTGGTCGGCTTTGATAGGCATATCATTGAACCTCCTTTACTCGTTTCTTTCCGGTTACATATTCGTAAATCAGTGAAGCTTTATGGTGCCGCAGACATTCTAATTGGGCACTTTTTGCTTTATAGATTTCATCTATCAACATACATTGCTCATCTATATATTTGACTATAGCGTTTTGTTCTTCAATCGGCGGAACAAGAATTTTGCTCGATAACAGTAATTCATTATCAATACTTTCAACCGTAGTCTTGTCCTTTACCAAGGCAATTAGTAATGCATCATTATAACCTTGGATGTAGTACTTATAGTAAGCTGGATTGATATCTTGGGAGAAAGTAAATGCTTTTATATCTTGGTTTATGGTTGCAGGGACGCCTAATAATGCAACTGGAATAGTATGCTGAAGTATGCCTGAGCGAACAACCATAACAAGAGTACCAGAGGGCATCAGTTGCGTTGAGCAACTCTTTACTGCGCTCTCACTGATGTGAAGAGAAGTATCAAAAATGATATTTGTTTTAACTTCTTGAGAAGATACCCATGGAATTGATCCTGCCCAAAAATCATCTATAGCTTTACTTGGAGTAGCACCACTGCACAATTTAGCTACATATCTTAATCTTGATAATTTCCAATGTGACGGAATTTTACCAATCCAAGGTATTCCGCTGTCTTTAGTATTTTGAGTTGCTAATTGATGCCCGGATACCGATTCTGCTATAAGTGATTTCTTATAATTTTCTAGTACATGCAATTGATGTTCCAAATCGGAAATAATACAATCGATATTAGAGCAGTGATTATCTAAAAAGTCTGCGATTGCTTCTTGAATATGGTAGCTCGGAAATGCGTATGTGAATTCTGCAAAATCACCTTGATATAAGTGCTGAATTGTGCTATTGCCCGCATTTTTATAGTTAAACCAATTCCAAAATACATCAGACTGAAGAACCCAATATAAAAACCGGTTGCTATATCCCTCAGCGGGCATAATACGCAATACTCCGCTATCGAGGGATGTTTCTCCTGGCATATCTGATACGATAGCGACCTTTCCGATAGTTCCGTCCTTTGTTATGAGAAGATCTCCATTCTGGATTTGAATGTCTTTTGCCTCTTCCCAGCGTTTCATAGGAACATGTACGCAGTTTTCCCAATCGATACCACCGTCAGAAAAATCAACGCCAGTAATAAGGAAAGCACCTTCGTCTTGGTATTCATCAGATGTTAGACCTTGCCAACCGATACGACCTTTGAGAGTGGCCATATATTTTATTCGTTTGGTATTCCAAGAAGCTGGGATTTCACCAATCCACTGGACACCACTTTGTTTCATTTCTTCCATCTTTATTCCTCTTTCTGCAGGGATGCAATTCTTGTAGAAAGAGCCTTCTCGTAGGCCATGAATCTAGCCAAAAGAGCATCGGCACGTTCCGGTTCCTTATACTCATAGAAATAACGTGTAAACGGGAATTCTGCTCCAAGCTTCTCCTTGTTTGTTGCACTTTCTGCTTTCGTAGGATCAAATTCATAAAAGTACATTGCATCCGGTACATGAGGAAAGACCTCGGTCTCCATATAAGCTTTCTCATCCTGATTCAGCCGAATGATTTCTGTATCTTTAGTTGTAGGGTCAGTAAGGATACGTCCCTTTTTATCCTTTTGGACAACTGCAGCCTTATCAATAACAGAAAGCTCCATAGCAATACTGTTCAGGCGAGAATCGGACATACCTTCAATGCCGTGCAAGATTTTCTTTAAGGCTGCCACAAACTTTGAAAAGTCCATGTACACCTTGTCGGATTCATGAGCCTTCAACGCTGCGATGACGGCTTCGGTGAACGCACGACCTTTAATCTGCTTCTGGAACGCTTTCTCATCAGCGGCAGAGCGAGGATCGGTTTCTGCAAGCTCAGCATACTTTGCTTCGTTGAAAACATTCGTATTAGTCGTGAAATAGGCACTGGTGCGGAGTGCTTCGATAGAAGCAGCATCAATCTGACCACGGCGCTGCAGAGGCTGGTATACAGCCCATTCTCTGTACAAGAATTCTTCTCTATCAAAAATACGGCTTTCGATTACGCAGTCATGCTTTCTCTTTTCACAATGCAGTGTCTTTTTGCATTCCACAAAATCAGCATACATCTCAGTGATGAGAGTAATCTGATCTTTGGAAATTTCTCTACGTTTTTTGCCAAGGGAACGCTTGAGCGGTGTCCAGACATCGGTAGCATCAATGAACTGAACCTTGCCTTTACGCTCAGGGCGCTTTCCTTTGGAAAGGATAAAGGCGTAGATAGCAATGTCGGTATTGTAGAACAACTGGGAAGGCAAACCAATGATTGCTTCTACCAGATCGTTCTCAAGAAGATATCTTCTGATTTGGCTTTCACCGCTTGTGGTGTTGCCGGAGAAAAGTGGTGAGCCATTAGAGATAATGGCTGCACGACCGACACCTTCCTGCATTTTATGTACGGCATGCTGCATGAACAGAAGCTGCATATCTCCGGTTGCAGGAAGGCCTGCCGGGAAACGACCGTTCTTTCCCTTTTTGTATTCGGCTCTTACAACCTTTTCAACACCATCGCCAGCATCCTTGCCGCCCCAAGACTCGCCAAACGGAGGGTTAGCAATAACAAAACGCATAGCTGTATCTTCAAAGCAGTCCTGCTTCATAGTATCTGCGAAGCGGATATTCTCGGCAGCCTGATTTTTAATCAGCATATCTGCAAGGCAGATAGCGTGGGATTCCGGATTATTCTCCTGACCAAACAGACGAACGTTGGCATCAGGATTCATACGGATGATGAAGTCATGTGCGGTTGAAAGCATACCGCCGGTTCCGCAGGCCATATCCAAGACGGTAACTTCACGAGGGGTGTAGTGATCGCCTGCTTCTGCATTTTCAGAGAAGCGGCGGATAATTTCCTCAAACATATATCCCATCTTGTGCCCGTCAACCTTATTAGGGTCGAGGTCAAGTTCTGAGAATTTCTTTACAACGCCAAGAAGACGGTTGTTCTTATCGAGGTTCTTTATTTCTTCTTTGAATTTCAGCTCTTCAAAAATTGCCTGTACATTCGGAGAGAAGGAGTCCAGGTAAAAAGTAAGGTTCTCTACAATAGCAGGAGCCTCGGTAAGAAGCTTCTTCAGATCAAATTCACAGGTGTTGTAGAACTGATAACCTGATTTTCTGCACAGTAACTGGGCAGGTGCTTTCGGATTCTTTTTATATGTATCAACTACATCCTTCTTGGTAGCTGCAAGTGCGCATTCCAATCGGCAAAGGATAATCATCGGAATGATAACATCCTTGTATCGCTCTGGTTTATACGGTCCGCGCAGTGTATTAGCAATGGAAAATACCAATGCGATTTCTTTGGAAGCATCAATGGTAGTATCATCCATCATTACTTCGGTAATTTTCTTTTCGACCATTTTGCTTCCTCCCATTAGAACTCGTTAATATCAATGCCCGCTTTAAGCATGCGTTCATAGCGGTCGTTAGAAATGATAACGGCGAGTGGTTTTCCGTTCTTCAATACGAATCCGGCTTTATCTTCATCTGATATGGTGGTGATTATCTTGGATGCCTGCCCACGAAGAAAATCAGACATATTGTAATGTTCCATGGGGGTAATGCTCTTTTTAGGCTCTGACATACATTTGCCTCCTGTATTTCATCGTGCCTTAACGACAAACTTTTCATTTTTACCATTTTATCACAAAGTAATTACATTTTCAATTACAATGGTGTAAACTTTTATTTGTACAATAGAGATTACCGCAAGAAAGAAAAAATCTTTGTAACTCGCCGAGTTACAGATGAGCCACTTATACCCATCTGAAAGCGATATAACATCCTTCAAATCCCCGTGAATCAAGTGATTTTATCTCAAAAGTCCCTGAAATACGGGTTTTTTTTGCGTTTCTGCGTAACTCGCCCAGATTCGAGAAAACAGGGGTCTGGGGAGTATTATGAGCTTGTACTGAGGGGGAACCCGAAGGAAAAATAAATCTCATAGTCCGAATAGCGCTATAAGGGCGATGGGGTGCATCTTCGTTCAAATACAGCCGTAAGGCTGTATTTGAACGAAGATGCGTCCACCGCTTACTTTCGTGCGCTCATTTTTGGCTTATCGGAGTCTGTGACCATCTTCGGCACAGGCTCTTTTTGCATTCCACCGCCCATAGCCCGGACGGAAAGGAATGCTTAGTGAAGATTCAAATTTTGTATGAGGAAAACATTAGAAATGGACACAAGGAGTGCACCACCATTGATATCCCTGACGGAGATTACAGCGTCATGCTGGATATCGACTACGAACAGAGGCTTGCAGAGGCGAAGCCGGAAAAGAGAGCGGAAGTCAAACGCTGTGAGACCGTGCAGGAAATGTTCGACCTGATGAACAAGAGAGAGTACAACGACTGGCGCAGAGAACACCGATACATCGATCCGAACCCGAAGGCAAAGAAGATGGACGGTCACAAGGGCTATATCCAGGGAGATCCGGAAGATGCGTCTTTTGACATCATGGACTATCTGCTTACAGCATCGGACGATCATACCGACCTCGAGCGTGAGGAAGTTTGCTCCTGGATTCGCTCTGTACTTATTAAAAAGCCGCAGTGGGCAGAAGCGTTTATCGCTGTCCGTATTGATGGCATGCCTATTCGAAAGTATGCAGCCACGGTCGGTGAGTCTGAGAACAGCATTACTCAGAAGCTGAACCGTGCCGCAAAAAAATTAAAAGAATTTTACGGAAACCGTAAGATTTGACCGCCTCCCAAGGCTACCACTTGGAGGCGATGTCCTCCGAATAAATTCAAGGAGGTAATTCAGATGAGTGAATTACAAGTTTTTCAGAATGCAGAGTTCGGCTCTGTAAGAACAACCACAGTAAACGGTGAGGTTATGTTTGTTGCTAAGGACATAGCCACGATCCTCGGTTACAGCAATCCGAGAGATGCTATCAACAAGCACGTTGATGATGAAGACAAGGGAGTAGCAAAATGCGACACCCTTGGCGGTGTTCAATATTTAAATATCATCAATGAATCCGGTCTTTACAGTCTTATCCTGTCAAGCAAAATGCCTAACGCGAGGAAGTTCAAGCGTTGGGTTACGGCAGAGGTTCTTCCGGCAATCCGCAGACACGGGATGTATGCAACAGAGGAACTTATTGCAAATCCCGACCTTGCCATTGCAGCTTTCCAGGCATTGAAGGCAGAGCGTGAGAAGAGAATCGCTTTGGAGGAAGCCGTAGCGGTGCAGGCACAGCAGATAGCAGAGCTGAAGCCGAAAGCATCTTACTACGATGTGGTTCTTAAATGTAAGGATGCTGTGAACATCTCCGTCATTGCCAAGGATTACGGCTGGAGCGCACAGCGAATGAACGAGTACCTGCATCAGAAGGGTGTGCAATACAAGCAGGCAGACATCTGGCTTCTCTACCAGAAGCATGCCGGATGTGGCTACACCAAGACCAACACACACGTTTACGAAGACACCTGTGGTCGTGAACATACCAAAGTCCATACCAAGTGGACGCAGAAAGGCAGACTGTTCATCTACGGACTGCTAAAAGCTGACGGTGTGTATCCTCAGATTGAGATGGAGGTTTAGTAGATGGGAATAAACATCAGAAATTGCGAGGGTTACATGGATACCGTTCCCTTTCAGGCGATTTCAAGTATTGACCATGAGGCGAAGGCAGCGTCAAAACCTGCCTTCCGTCCTCTGGTCTATATCTGTGCTCCGTTTTCCGGGGACATTAAAGCAAATAAGAAAAAGGCGGCAGAGTTCGCCGAGTACGCATACCGCAATGGCTGCATCCCTCTAACAGCACACCTGTTGTTTCCTTTTATGGATGACAGCAACAAGGCGGAGCGTGATACCGCAATCCACATGGACATAGTTTTGATGGGCAAATGCCAGGAGGTTTGGGTTCTGAAGGAGCACATCACCCACGGCATGCGCATTGAGATTGAGAAGGCAAAGAAGCGCCGACAGACCGTGCGCTATTTCAACAGCAGATACGAGGAGGTACAGGAATAATGGAACAGTTCACAGCAATTCAGACCGAATATAACGGTTATCTTTTTAGATCCCGCTTGGAAGCGAGATGGGCGGTGTTCTTTGATGCGATGGGAATCGAATATGAGTATGAGCCGGAAGGTATCGTCCTAAGTGACGGTTCGCTTTATCTGCCGGATTTCTATCTTCCTGACTTTAAGTGCTACTTCGAGGTGAAGCGTAAGAGTGTTAAGAGCACCGAAGAAGAAAAGACCGCCATGGCGAAGATCAGCAACGGTCAGTGGACAGGTTCCTGGGCAGGCATTATCGGTTTCGGAGATCCGATGGATGATGACCTCTACATCTTTTGCCAAGAAACCGATGACGGCGGTGGCGGCGGATACGAGGACAACGTTACGATTGGATTCCACCCGGACACCTATGAGCCGTACCTTTTTGCCTATAACGACAGACGTGATAGAAGCTTCTTTACCCACTTCGGTGAGGACATGGAAGACGAGACGATTCCGATGCTGACTACGGAATACGGCACCTACAAATATAAGGATTTTGTGAACGGACGTGTTTTCCGTGCCAGAAAAGCGGCTCGTCAGGCGCGTTTTGAACACGGAGAGACTCCGAGAGCAAGGAGGGTTAGATAATGCGAAATCTTGCAATCGCCTACGGCAATAACCGTCAGGCAAAGACCTGGGTCAATAAGACCACAAAATATGAAGATTTGAAAGAGCGCCTCAAGGTTACGATCAGAACAACGGAGTCGGCCGAGGAGTACGCAAAAATGAGTAAGGCCCAGAGGGATGCTGCAAAAGACCACGGAGGTTTCGTGGGCGGCGTCCTTAAGGGCGGGCGTAGAAAGATTGATACCGTTGAGAAGCGTTCCATGATCGCTCTCGACGGTGATCGCATTGATAAGTCGTTTCTGGATGACTATGAGAATATTGCTCCATACACATCCTGCCTTTATACCACCCACAGCAGCACCGATGACGATCCGAGAGTCCGTCTGGTATATCCGCTAACAAGAGATGTTACCCCGGAAGAGTTCGTGGCAGTCAGCCGCTACCTGGCACAGATGCTGGGCATCGATTACTTTGACGAATGTTCCTATCAACCGAATCAGCTCATGTACTGGCCGTCCTCTCCGCAGAACGGTGTATTTGTGTTTAAGGAAGTGGATAAGGCATGGTTGAACCCGGAAGATATCTTGTCTACTCATCCGGAGTGGACCGATCCGACGCAGCTTCCGACATCTTCTCGTGAGAGCAAGGCAAACCAGGTGGCACAGCAGAAGGTGCAGGATCCACTGACTAAGGAAGGAACTGTCGGTCTCTTCAACCGAGCTTACTTTCCGGTGACCAAGGCACTGGATGCTTTTCTGTCTGATGTCTATGAGGCAACGGACAACGAGAACCGTTACCATCTGATCGAGTCACACAGTATGGCCGGTGTTGAGATCAAGGATGGCAAATTCGTATATAGCCACCACGCCAAGGACCCGGCATACCTGAAGCTCTGTAATGCTTTCGATATAGTCCGCACCCATAAGTTTAGTGGACTTGATGATAAAGAGTCCTCCCGTGAAATGTGTGAGTTTGCTATGCAGCAGGATGAGGTGAAGGTGCTTGCTGCCAATGAGCGCCTGGCGGAAGCAGAAGCCGACTTCACGGAGGCCGCGGATGATGATAATTGGAAGACCAAGCTCAAGTATCAGCCGAAGACTGGCATACTGGAAAACACGGTATATAACCTGAATCTCATTCTGGCGCATGATCCTGACTTCAGGCACTTTGCTTTTAACGAGATGGCCAATCGTATCCAGGTCACTGGTCCGTTGCCTTGGGAACGCCCAGAGGGAAATCAGTTCTGACGTGATGCGGACACAGCACAGCTGAAGTCTATCATCGATATTCGCTACCTTCCGTTCTCAAGCCGAAATCACGATGTTGCTTTCACCAAGGCAGCAGATGACCGCCATTTCCATCCTGTCCGTGACTACCTGAACAGTCTGCCGGAGTGGGACGGTATCGAGCGAGTGGAAGACCTCTTCATCCGTTATCTGCAGGCAGACGATACACCGTATGTCCGTGCCGTTACCAGAAAGACCTTTGCGGCGACTGTTGCCCGTGTGTATGTTCCTGGCATCAAGTTCGACAGTGTTCCAGTGCTGGATGGTGATCAGGGTATTGGCAAGTCCACCATCGTAAAAGACCTGGTTACTTCTGAATACTACTCTGAGACCCTATCCCTTACCGATATGGATGACAAGTCCGGTGCAGAAAAGTTGCAGGGCTTTTGGGCGGTGGAGATCGGAGAGCTTGCCGGTATGAAGAAAGCTGACATTGAGAAAGTCAAGGCATTCCTTTCTACCTGCGATGACAAGTACCATCCGTCTTACGGCAAGGTGGTGGAGTCCCATCCGAGACAGTGCATCATCATCGCAACTGTTAATGGTGAGCGCGGATACCTTCGTGACATCGCGGGAAACCGCCGTTTCTGGATCATCAAGCTGCATCAGAAGAAGCAGAAAAAGACCTGGGACTTCACACCGGAATATCGTGCGCAGTTCTGGACGGAGGCAAAGGAGATCTGGAAGTCCGGCGAAAAGCTGTACCTCGAAGGTGATCTCCTGGAAGTCGCAGAGGAAGCACAGCAGTCTGCTATGGAGGTGGACGAGCGTCTTGGCATGGTCGAAGAATATCTCAATACCAGTCTGCCGGATGACTGGGCGAACATGGATCTGTTCCAGAGACGCAACTTCCTCCAAGGCAGTGAGTTCGGTATGTCGGAGCATAAGGGCGCCATTATGCGTACCGAGGTATCCAATGCGGAGATCTGGTGCGAGTGCTACGGCAAGTCTCTCCAGGAACTGAAGCCAACTGACAGCTACAGCATTGCAGCTCTGATGGCACAGCTTCCGAACTGGGAGCGAACCACCTCGATCAAGCGTCAGCCGATCTATGGCAGGCAGCGACTCTACAAGAAGACAACATAAGCAAGTACACAAGACTGCGACACAGACACAACTATTTCCATTATATTATGAATGCGTTTTTTCAAGATATAGGGGTATGTAACCCGTGATATACGCGCGTAGTAAATATAAGGGATTGGTTGTGAATTTCGTGTTCCTGTGTCACGGAGGAATTGGCATGAACGAGAAATTCATAGAGAAAAAACTCGTGGAGGCAGTGAAGAAGATGGGAGGTCTTGCACCCAAGTTTGTAAGTCCCGGACTTGATGGTGTACCTGACCGACTGGTTCTGCTTCCGATGGCAAGATTCGCTTTTGTAGAACTGAAAGCACCTGGAAAGAAAATGCGTCCTCTGCAGGTAAGGCGAAAAAAACAGCTGGAGAAGCTTGGCTTTTCGGTTTACTGCGTGGACAGCTTAGAACAGATAGAAACCGTAGTACACGAGATTGGAGGTGATGCCATTTGAAGTTCATACCACATCATTATCAGCAGTATGCCATCGACTTTATCAAGTCCCATAAAGAAGCTGCGGTCTTCCTAGATATGGGCTTGGGCTGACAAAACCGTCATTACCTTAACCGCACTGTATGATCTCATCCTGGATTCCTTTGAGGTAAGAAAGGTACTGGTCATAGCCCCTTTGAGAGTGGCGAGAGATACATGGCCTGCCGAGGTGACAAAATGGGATCACCTTAAGGGACTCAATTACAGCGTGGCGGTCGGAACAGAAAAAGAAAGAATCGAAACACTGATGAAGCGCACCCACATCCATATCATCAATCGTGAAAATGTGAACTGGCTTATCAATAAGAGCGGTATTCCTTTTGACTACGATATGGTGGTCATCGATGAGCTTTCCTCTTTCAAGAGCCATCAGGCAAAACGCTTCAAGAGCCTTCTGAAGGTCAGACCTTTTGTCAGACGCATTGTTGGTCTGACCGGAACTCCTTCAAGCAATGGCCTTATGGATCTCTGGGCACAGTTCAGAATCCTGGACTGCGGAAAGAGGCTGGGCAGATACATCACCCATTACCGTGCAGCTTACTTTCTCCCGGACAAGCGGAGTGCCGAGAGGGTGTTCACCTACAAGCCTGCAGACGGAGCGGAGCAGATGATCTATGACCGTATTTCGGATATGACCATCAGCATGCGTTCTGCAGATTACCTGACACTGCCGGAGTGCATCATCAATGAGGTACCGGTATCTATGAGCGAAAAGGAGCGGGATATCTATGATACCTTCCGTGCCGATATGGTGGCAAAGGTCAAGGGTGAGGAGATTGATGCCGCCAACGCAGCCGTGCTTTCTGGGAAACTCCTGCAGATGGCAAATGGCTGCATCTACGATGAGGATAAAAAGGCTCTTCAAATACACGACCGCAAACTGGAAGCCCTGGAAGAACTCATCGAAGGTGCCAACGGAAAGCCTGTCCTTGTTGCCTACTGGTTTCAGCATGACCTTTCCCGTATCAAAGAGCGTTTCACAATTCGTGAGATAAAGTCCTCACAGGATATTGCAGACTGGAACAGCGGAAAGATACCTGTGGCGGTCCTCCACCCTGCTTCGGCGGGACATGGTCTGAACCTCCAGGCTGGCGGCTCCACCATGATATGGTTCGGACTGACCTGGTCATTGGAGCTGTACCAGCAGTGCAATGCAAGACTTCACCGTCAGGGACAAACGGATACGGTGGTCATTCACCATATCATCACCAAGGGCACCATTGACGAAGATGTTATGGCAGCACTGCAGAGGAAGGAAAAGATACAGTCTGCTCTGATCCGTGCGGTGAGAGCTAATCTGGAGGTGAGCCGATGACCGACCCTTATCAGAACCTTGCCAATACTATCATCCTGTCAGCGGTCAAGGACTGGCGGTTAGCAAGGCGAAAATTGAAACGAAAACCAAATAACAAGGATGCAAAGATACTGCTTAAGGAGTGTGAGAACTTCTTCCACTCCCGGTGGTATGCATCCCTTACCGATGTGGATGGCGAAATGCTTATCCGCAGACTCTATGAGGAAGATAGATAATGACAGCAAAAGAATATTTGAAACAGGCATACCGCATTGACCACAGAATCAATTCCGACATTGCTGAACTGGGCAGGCTTCGTGAGATGTCCACGAGCATTTATTCACCGAACTTGGGAGAGAAGGTACAGACCAGTCACTGCGGTGATGCTCCCTTCATGAAATGCCTGGAACGCATCTATGACCTGGAAGCGAGGATCAACGATGAGATCGACCTTTTCGTAGATCTCAAGAATGAGATACGAAGCGTCATCGATACGGTTCCCAACACCGATGAACGCATGGTGCTTCGCTACAGATACATTCACAATTTCACCTGGGAGCAGATCGGTGACGAACTGAGTGCTGACTCTCGTACCGTAAGGAGATGGCATGGACAGGCTCTGCAGCATGTGGTGCTACCGGAAAATCTTATCAAAATTTGAAAAACGCCCGAAATGTCCGCCTTTGTCCTAAAATGCCCAGGTTGGAAATGTGATATAGTATAATCAGCAAAAAGCAAGATCAAATGAGCCTCGAAGGACACACACCAAGTTCTCCGGGGCTTTTCTTATGCCCCGAGGAGGTGTGACACTTGCCAAGAAAACCGAAAAGACCCTGTGCCTTCCCTGGCTGTCCTAACCTTACCGACAAACAGTATTGCGAACGGCACGAGAAAATACAGAACAAACTCTACAACAAATATGAACGCAGAGCTGATGTGAACATCAGGTACGGCAGAGTGTGGCGAAGGGTTCGTGAGCGTTACGTGTCTGGACACCCGTTGTGTGAGCGTTGCCTTGAGCAAGGACGAATGACACCTGTTGAAGAAGTGCATCATATTATTCCTGTTTCACAAGGCGGAACGAGTGAGGAATGTAATCTGATGTCACTGTGTAAAAGCTGTCACAATAAAATTCACCTTGCAATCGGTGACAGACAAATTAGGCGGTGACTGGTAGGGGGTGGTAAAAATCTCTACAGCTATCATTTTGGACAACGGCGGAGGGTGTCACGCACAAAAACGGCAGTTCAAACGGGGTATTAAAAATTGTGAAAGAAGGTGATTTTATATAGCAAAGGACGGTACAAACAGAGGCGGCAGACGAGTTCGGGCCGGTGACAAGCCAATGTCCGTGGCAGAAAAATTGCAAAAAGGTCAGGCTGTTCGGCTAATGGAAAACGATATACCCGTGCTTACGAGTGCGGAACTTGAGGCCGTTGACCTACCTGAGGGTGCAGTTGTTGAAGGTGCGGATATGCCAAAACCGGCAGACTATCTTTCGGCAAAGCAGAAGAACGGAGTGCCTCTCGGAGCAGATGAGATATACAAGGAAACCTGGTTGTGGCTTAAAGAGCGTGGTTGCGAACGGCTTGTCAATCCGAGATTGATTGAAGCGTATGCTCAGGCATTTGCAAGATACATTCAGTGTGAGGAGGCAACGAGCACCTACGGTTTGCTTGGAAAGCACCCGACCACGGGCGGAGTAATCTCATCTCCATTCGTACAGATGAGTCAGCAGTATCAGAAAAGTGCAAACCTTATCTGGTATGAGATTTACGATATTGTAAAGCAAAACTGCACGGTTCCGTTTGAGGATAACCCGAACGATACTATGGAGCTTTTGCTCAGAAGGAAGATAAAATGATGAACGAACAGAACGAATTGGCACAATTTTTAAAAACACTTAAAAGATATAAACACAGGCTGAAAAGGCAGGAACTTTTAACCTTGAGAGGACAGGCACTTCACGGTGACATAGCAGGAGCAAAGAAAGGCTTTTGTGTTTTGATGGAGGAAAGGAAAATGCAATATGAATAGAGTATCGGAGATGAACCTTGTTGACATAGACAAGCTGATTCCGTATGTGAATAACGCAAGGACACATTCAAAGGAGCAAATCAACAAGCTGAGAGCATCAATCAGAGAATTTGGCTTTATCAACCCCGTAATAATTGACAGAGATTATAATGTCATTGCCGGTCACGGCAGAATTATGGCTGCCAAGGCTGAGAATATTACTGAAGTACCTTGTGTTTTTGTCGACTACCTTACCGATGCTCAAAAGAAAGCCTACATACTTGCCGACAACAGAATGGCCCTTGATGCCGACTGGGACGAGGAACTTTTGAAGGTGGAAATTGAATCACTGCAAGGTGCTGATTTTGATTTGAACCTGACCGGATTTGACGAAACCGAGCTTGCGGGATTTTTTGATACTGCCGATGATACAAAAGAAGATGATTTCGATGTTGAAGAAGAACTCAAAAATCCTACAATCACCAAAAGCGGTGACCTCTGGTTACTTGGGAATCACAGACTTCTTTGCGGTGACAGTACCAAAGAAGAATCCTACACGATTCTAATGAATGACAAGAAAGCAAACCTCGTCGTTACAGACCCGCCATACAATGTAAACTACGAAGGCAGTGCGGGAAAAATTAAGAATGATAATCTTGAAAGTGATAAGTTCTATCAGTTTCTTTTCGATGCATTCTCTTGTATGAAAAATGCTATGGCTGATGATGCAAGTATCTATGTTTTCCACGCAGATACAGAAGGTTTAAATTTCAGAAAGGCATTTGCTGACGCTGACTTTTATCTTTCAGGTACTTGTATTTGGAAAAAGCAAAGTCTTGTTCTCGGAAGGAGTCCGTATCAGTGGCAGCATGAACCCTGTCTGTTTGGTTGGAAGAAAAACGGAAAGCACCGGTGGTATTCAGACAGAAAACAGACCACAATATGGGAGTTTGATAAGCCGAAGAAAAACGGTGACCATCCGACAATGAAACCTGTCCCCCTCATCGCATATCCAATTAAAAATTCAAGTATGAGCAATTGTATCGTACTTGACCCATTCGGTGGAAGTGGCAGTACCCTTATCGCCTGTGAACAGACAAATCGTATTTGCCATACCATTGAACTTGATGAGAAATATTGTGATGTAATTGTAAAGCGTTACATTGAACAGGTTGGTACTTCTGAAAATGTATTTGTTGTCCGTAACGGCAAAATGGTTTCATACTCTGAACTCGTTAAGAAAGCAGAGGTTGAAAATGAATAGAAAGCTGACCTTCGGCAGTCTGTTTGACGGCAGTGGCGGGTTTCCGCTCGGAGGCTTGATTTGCGGTGTTACTCCTTTGTGGGCATCGGAAATTGAGCCTTTTCCTGTTTGTGTAACAACCAAGCGAATACCTGAAATGAAACATTTTGGTGATGTATCAAAATTAAGCGGAGCAACTCTCTCCCCTGTTGACATCATCACCTTCGGAAGTCCCTGTCAGGATATGAGCATTGCGGGTAAACGAGAAGGATTATGCGGTACAAGAAGCAACCTTTTTTTACGAGGCTATACGAATAATCAAGGAAATGAGGTGTAAAACAAATGGAAAATATCCCAGATTCATTGTGTAGGAAAATGTCCCCGGAGCATTCTCGTCAAACAAAGGTGAGGACTTTAGGACAGTCCTCGAAGAAATCTGTAAAATCAAAGATGAAAGACTATCTGTTTCTAAACCTAAAAGTGGGAAATGGACTAACTCAGGGGAAATCATGGGAGATGCGTTCTCCGTTTGTTGGAGAGTCCTTGATGCTCAATACTGTGGAGTGCCCCAACGAAGAAAGAGAATCTACCTTGTCGCAGATTTTGCAGGCGAATGTGCCGACAAAATACTATTTGAGTCAGAAAGCTTGTCTGGGAATCTTACGCAGAGCGTCAGCCAGAGGAAAACAGCTACCACAGATGTTAAGAATTGCATTGGAGCAACAGGCTTTGACGGATACAATGCAAAACTGACGGGCAATATATCTTCTACAATCGGTGCAAACTGCGGAATGTCTACAGGCAGAAACGGAGTAGTTTTGAATGACCAAGGCGGTAACAGAATGGATATTACCGAAGATGTGACTTGCACACTTCGTGCTGAGGCACATCACCCGCCTTGCATTATTGATTCAGCCGGTTTCTGCACAGAACATTCAGCTAAAAGTCGAAGTATAGGCTATGAAAAGGAAATCTCCCCCACACTTCGTGCCGGCACAGTACCCGGAGCAGTGATGTTTGAAAATCATAGTCAAGACACACGATATACAGGGCCAATTGAAAAAGCACCCACCGTTCTTTCTACATATGGCACAGGCGGAAACAACCAACCTTTCGTAATTGAAAGTTCAAAATGTTTTGATGTCAGATTCACTTCTGAAGGGACAAAAAATGCAAGACATAATTGCTATCCTACAACAACAGCCAGAACGATTGATACAGGCGGAAACTCGCCCGATTCAAATCAAGGCGGAGTCGCAGTAGTAAGTATTCAAGGTTCAATGATTGGCAGAAAAGACGAAAATGGACCACAGGGAAACGGTGTAAACGAAGATGTCAGTTTTACGCTCAATGTCGCGGACAGACATGCTGTATCTTACGGTATCGACAGGTCAGCTTTCAATCAAGGTGTAAACGCAAAGTATAATTTCGTGGTTGAATCCGAACTACAACCCACAATGGTTGCAAGAGGTCCGGGTGCTGTTGCACAGACTGTAGCTTTGCAAATGAAATCCAAAAAATTTGCAAATAAAATGCAAAAAATGATTTGAATATTTATGCGAGTTTAAATACTGCATAAACTATATTTAAACATCATTTATGAAATAAAAAACCGCTCTCAAAAATGAAGTGAACCCCAAAAATTAGACACTTTTGGAGGTGCATATCAAATTGAGAGCGGTTTTTAAATTTGTAAGGTTTATGATTTTATTTTTATGTTTAGTTTATTATGTAACTTTTAAATTTCCAACATATCAGTGCGGATATATTTATCCTGATTGTTGTAATGTATAATACTCCAACCAGCATACTTTCCGGATTTAATAGAGCATACAACATTGAACTTATCGCCTTTATTGACATACGCACAAGGCTTAGTGTTGTTTGGCTTGCTATACAGTGGTACACCTAAGATAGTACCTTTTTTCCAAGTCGACAAGCCCACTCCGTTAATTCTACTATTTTGGATATAACCAGTAGTATTATCAGCGTGTATTTTAGACCAGCCGTCACCGTTATCAGCTATAAATTCTCCAACAGTTCCAATTTTAAGCGTTGTCAGCTTACGAGAGCTTCCTCCCATATCGTCAAAAACGGGCTGAGAGCGAAGGAATGAAGTCTTGTTAATAACCTTTACTTTATCACCGTTTTTTGTTTTAGTTGGTTTTTTAGTTATATAGTCTTTAAAAATCCAGTTTATATCAACTGAACCTGAAATGCCTGGCACACTGCCATTTTCTGAGTACTGCCAGATTGCACAATTGTAGCTTGGTGCAGACACGCCCCAGTTTGCAAGCCAGATGTCGTACTTATTTATCAGCTTGTCTTTATGCAAATAATTGCATAGCCAATTCGGGTTGCAATAGAGCATTGGACGATAGCCAGCAGACTTGATTCTATCGCAGAAGGCAATAACAATGCTTGTAAGCGTGTCTTTGCCAAGATGAGCTTTGCGAGATTAGTTGCTCCAAGCGTCAATATCCTTTTCAGCAATCTGGTTATTCTTTTCCACTATTTCTTTATTCTTTTCGGCAATCTCAGACTCATAAGTACTTACTTACACTTTATAATTTTCAATCTGTTTTTTTACATTCTTCTAATTCTTTTCTTTCTTCGGGGGTAAATGGTTTTAAATCACCTGAAAGTTTCTGTATCTTTCCATAAATAGCTGCTTCTATAATGCTCATTTATTATTCCTCCACTTCAGGCAATCCAGCTATTAAACTTTCTGATGCTACCGCAAGCCAATTTACATCTTGCATAACTGCTGCTACGCCAATCGTAGCCACCGCTGTTTGAGCCATTGTCTTTATTGCTCTGATACCCGCAGCCTTAAACCAAACCTTTGTTTTATTTTTCATATTATTACTTCCTTTCGCTTTCTAAATCGGCAATTCTATGATTAATAATTTTAAGTTGTTCTTCTTGCACACTTGTTTTTTCTTCGAGGTGATACATTCGCTCAACTAAATTATTATGTTTATCTACTTTCTTTTCTAATTCACTTATACGATAAGTTGTTAATTTATTACCTACTAAAATACCGCCAAAAGTACCGATAAGTACCAATCCACCAGAAATAAGTGCAGAAATCACGCTTGAATCCGTATCCATCACTCCTTGATTTTAATCAATGTATTGCTATCAATAGCGAAGTATTTGTTGCTATCAATAATCAATATGCTTCCTGCTGTGACATTTGAGCAATCATACACATTTTTCATATCGTGTACTGCAATATTATTTTGCACAAGCGGTTTACTTTCTATAAT
>OJMO01000599.1_pt1 | contig 25464 bp, 17 predicted proteins | sample 1597241 | NCBI WGS metagenome assembly OJMO01 (sample SAMEA2452129, study PRJEB22498) | human gut metagenome | biome: human feces; feature: human gut; material: feces | place: Australia | collected 2012 | reverse complement strand
CCATGAATATGTCAGTAGCAGTTTGCGTGCGTCAGGCGTGAAACCTGTCGTAGCCTGCCTGAGTTCTCTGGAATATTTCTCACGGAAAAATTCGGCCAGGGGAATGATGTCCTCCGGACATTCGGATAGTAATGGTTGCCGGATTTCAAACCCAGCCAGACGATGGAACAGGTCTTCACGAAAAGTTCCGTTACGAACGGCCCGCTCCATATCCTCATTGGTTGCAGCCACAATCCTCACATCCGCTTGTAGTTCCCTGTTGCTTCCTACCGGAACATAAATGTTCTCCTGCAAGACACGAAGCAACATTGTCTGGATCTCGGCAGGCACGATGCCTATCTCGTCCAGGAACAGTGTGCCGCCTTTAGCCATCGTAAAATATCCTTCCCGGTCAGAGTCGGCTCCGGTAAAGGCTCCTTTCCTGTGTCCGAAAAATAAGGATGATGCCAGGTCTTTCGGCACTGCACCGCAATTCACCGCGACAAAAGGTCTGTCACACCGGTAACTTCCCTCATGAATAATCCGGGCGATTGATTCCTTCCCGGTTCCGTTGGCTCCACATATCATGACAGGTATATCGAATGGAGCTACCTTTCCAGCCAGTATCTCTGCCTCCACCGCTTTGGGGCTGATACGCTTATGCAGCATTTTCTTTTCCAACCGTACGGAAGACGAGGATTGCAGTATTTCCCTCAACAAGTCGATAAGTTCTTCCATTTGAACGGGTTTGGCCAGATAGTCCTTGGCACCAAGTTTGATGGCTTTCACCGCCCCGGGTACGGAAGCATATCCGGTCATGACAATGAATGGGACATCCATTTTTTCTTTCTGTATCCATCCCAATAGGGATATGCCGTCTCCTTCGGGCAGGCGCACATCGGAAAGTATCAGGTCTATACCTCCTTTCCTTACCAACTTACGAGCGGAAGGCTCACCGGTTGCCATTTCTGTATCATAACCTTCCCTCGACAGCCATTTCTGTATCATGTACGCCAGTGCCGTATTGTCTTCAACGATTAATATCTTCTTCTTCATTTTCTATTGCTTTTTTCTCTGATTCGGCCATTTCTATCAACTTTTCCATATGCTGTATGATTTGTATGGTATGCTGAGTGATGAATTCGTCCGTTTCTTCTTCCTTATGCAAGATATTCCGGTATGCCAGTAATGCTCTTTCCGCCTGTATCATTTCCCACATCGGCATCATACGGTGCACCGTCTCGCGGAGTGCCTCACGGTCTTTACGGCCAGAAGCCGATTGCAGAGCGGCTATATTTTTATGGGATTCGGAAATGAACATGTCCAGCATACGTGATTTATCCCCGACATTGGAAATCAACATGGAGAAGTCTGCCATATGGTTTGTTCCTCCCACCGTCAAAGTATTCAGCAGTTCGTTTTTGGAAAATGGCTTATATAGGCAAGCTATAAAACCGACTTTATGGAAAAATTCTCTTGGTTTTTCACCTCGCGCAGTCATAGCCACGACGGGGATAGTCCGGGAGTTGCCTATATCAGACCGGCGAAGCAGTCCAAGAAGTTCAATGCCGTCAGTACCTGCCATCTGTATATCGGTCAGAAGCAGGTCGTAATCGGTTTTACGCATTTCGTTCACGACTTCCTGCACGTTACGGCAAGCCTTACAGAAGATACCGCTGCGTTCCAGCATTTCCCGGATCATTTCAAGCTGCATCGGGTCATCGTCAATTACCAGTACACGTTGCGGAAGTCCCATCGGCACATCGGATCTTTGTTCCTCCTCCTCGATACTCTCTGTCGTGAAAGGCAGCGGCAGGGTAATAAGGAAGGTCGTCCCTTTTCCCGTCTCGCTTTTTACCGTTATATTGCCGTCCAGTAGCGTGATCAGTCCTTTGGTTATGGCGAGCCCCAAACCGAATCCGGACGGGTTTGTCTTGGATGTGGATCGCTCAAAAGGCTGGAAGATACGTTTTAGCATATCCTCACTCATTCCTATGCCTGTGTCACTGATTTTCAGAAACAATGTTTCATCCTTGTAATCAGCTGTAAATACAATGGTTCCGGATTCCGTGAATTTAATGGCATTGGTCAATAGATTATCAATGATTTGCTCTATACGATCAGAATCGCCTTTAACGGTTGTATCGGTTCCCGTGAAACCGTGAGAGAACACAATCCCTTTATTATTTACCGTTAGCGTGAATCCGGTGACAATACGTTCCAGCAATGTATTCAATTTGAACGGGACGTCATTACGCTTTTCTTTCGATTCGTTCAAACGGTACATGTCCAACAGGTTGTTAAGAAGATGCAGGACGTGTTTGCAGAGGATACGGATATTCGTGAGGTAACGGTCTCTTTCCCGTTTGTTGCGGGTGTCCATTGTCAGTTCCGCGCTTCCGCTAATTGTATTCAACGGACCACGGATGTCATGGGTAATGGTAAGTATGATTTTCTTCCGCATTTCCAGCAATACTGTATTCTGTTCTATTGTCTCTTTCAATTTTCGTTGGTTTTTTGCTTTTTCCCGAATATCCCGTTGGATAATCCAATAAGACACTACAAGCAGAACAATGGCGCTAATAATCAGTATAGTTACAATTATAATCGAACGTTCATACGATTCTTTTATATTCAGTTCCTTGTCTTGAAATGCCGCTTGTGATTGTTCATCCAAATCTTGAAACATAGTAGATAATTTGCGATTCAGTTCTTTATTCTGCACACGTAGGCTGTCTGCATTGTCGCTAATCTGCTGTTGGCGTGAAATCAACTGCTTGTTCAGGGAATGAAGTGGGTTGGACGGCATGGGGACTTGCACAGTTTCCTTTGCCCCGAAAAATCCCGCAATGCCTTTCTTTTTACGGGTCACAGTGCGGAAACTTGTTGCCTGCTCTGTTACTGCCGGTAACTGTTCCAGCAGCAAGCTGTCTTGCCGTTGATGGATTTTCATTGTGTTGAACAGATGTTCTTCTTTGTTTGCCAACAGAACACGGAAAGTGTCAATCTGGTTGAACGAGATAAATTCGCCATAATCTCGTTGCAAAATCTGCAAGAGGCTATCGACTTTTTGCCGCCGCAACTGATACTTTTGAAACTCTTCCTCATCCCAGGCAATGGCAGATTCCCCCAATGTGGCAAGAATTGTAATGTGCCGATGGGCGGCATTTATCGTTTGGTTTGCCTCCCGGATTTCGGTAGTTTCCTCTTCAATCTTATGGACTCTATTCCGCTCATGGAACATGATAGCAACCATACTGCCGATGACTGCTATCAAAATGACATATCCTAATAATATCTTATGACACAACAATAATTTCATTGTATAATTTACGTCCTTTTTATTTGATTCGATTTTACAATCTGAATTTTATCTTGTAAATACCACCTGCCTTAGAAGTAGAATCCCAAATTTGCAAAACAGTTTATTTTATCCGTGTAACCAGAATAACCGACAGTAGCCTCCAAAGGTCCTAACTTGCTATTAAAGCCATACCCTATTCCAATTCCATAAATTAATTCTCCGCCTAATACATCTTGCAATTTGTTGTCTGTAAGGGCTATATTACCTGAAAGAGAGATATAATGTTCTCCAAAGATTTTATAACGTAATTTGCAATTAGATGCCAATATTGACTTTTCAACTAATTCAATATTACTAATTCCGACAAATGGCAACTGTTGTGGCATATATCTTCCTATAATGTTACCACCCAAGACATTGGCATATACATCGGAAATATGGTTTCCGATAAGTACTCTGCCATATATGGACGGCATAACAATAAGCCGCTCAGTCTTTAATGGCAAAGCGACTGTCCATGAAGCAACTACTGCCGAGAAAGGAGCATGATTATCATATTGGTAGAAATTATCTGTATGCAGTCTATAATCGGCTTGAAAAGCCATGCCGCGTACAGGGAAATAGCTATTGTCTAATGAACTGTATTTCAGATTGAAAAAATAATTCAAGAAATGTTCTGCACGAAGATTACGATTGTTGTCAGGGTTGAGAGTTAGTAAGTTTTTGTTATGATAGTATTCAAAAGACATTCCTACTTCATAACGTAAGTTCCGAAGCCATTCATCAGAAAAACTGACATTACTTGTATGTTGGTGATATGTGACATTATAAGCACGCTGTCCTTTTTGGTATATATTAAGGTCGTTGTACCTGTATGCGTAAGACAAATTAAATCTTTTTTTCAACGTCGGTTCTATCACATAATCCAATTGCGCCAAATATCTTTTTCCTAATCTTCCGGTCAACGATATGGAGGAAGGTACAAATGTATTGAGTTGCATTTGCGCATTAACTTGTAAGGCTGCAATTTCCTCTGAGTCAAAACGTACTCCTAATTTTATATTATCGTTTTTCTTCTTATCAGAACGCACTTCAAGAACTTGCCCGTCACAAGATGGTTTCAACTTATATCCAAATTCTATGCCGGGTAATTTCTCTCTAAGTTCATCAACAGCATTCTCCATTTGTTCTATGTTGACTTCGGCATATTCCCTTATATTATGTTGTTCAAAGACCTTATTTATATGTTTCCGTTCTGATTTTGGCATGATTATCCGGGACACGAATATAGACTTATTTGTAGAGGAATAAGAAAATGGAGTACGTTGTGGAGGTATGAAAGATGCATCCAGTCCTATTTTCTTCTTCAAATTATATAGTTGTGTCCTGTTTTCTTGGGTATTTTTCTCTCCACGATAAATGAGAGTGTCTATTGCATCCGAGCTGAAACTTGCACTTCCATACCCTTCTGTATCTATTTTGATGAACAAATCGGTCAGTAATTTATTGTTCTCATATTTGTTGCGACAGGCAACATCGGTTACTTGTGAAACTACATCCATTACATTCTTCAACTTATGCTCATTCCGTAAATCCTTTTGTACACTTATCCCCAAAATTATATCTGCGCCCATCGCTTTGGCAACATCTGCCGGATAATTATTAAGAAGTCCACCGTCCACCAATACCATCTCTCCCTTCTTTACAGGAGTAAACACTCCCGGTATTGCCATACTTGCACGTATGGATTCAGCCAAGCGTCCATTGCGTAGAATGACTTCTTTACCATCGACCAAATTGACAGCAACACAAGCAAACGGAATCGGTAATTTATCAAAATCAATGGAATCATTATATTCGGGAATCAACTCTGAAAACAATTCATCCAAATTCTCACCACGTACAATGCCGCTATCCATTATCTGTTTCTCTTTTTTGGAAAAAGGGATGGACAAGATGTATTTTTCTGAATTTTCACGTTCTGTCAGAGTTTGCCTTTTGCGTTCTATTTTATCACTGAGAAGCATTTCCCAATCCTGTGTCCGCACCATACTATCCAATTGTGTTGTTGTATAACCTACGGAGTATAGTCCACCAATAATAGCTCCCATACTTGTTCCTACAACATAGTCAATGGGGATTCCTACTTCTTCAATGACTTTTATAGCACCTATGTAAGCGGTCCCTTTAGCACCACCACCGCTGAGAACAAGTGCCACTTTCTTTCTATGCTGCGCCATAACATTTCCAGAAATGAACAGAAAGACCAATAAAAAGAATGATACAAAATATTTCTTCATGATTCTTTGATATGCTTTTATTATTATTTCAATATTGATATTCCCTTGTACCACCACATAGAATCAATAGCAAACTTGTTTGATTTTCTTATTTCTTCATTTATAATAATACAACCTAAAATCTCTTGGTGAATACCCCGTATGCTTTTTGAAGAATTTTCCAAAAAACGACTGGTTGGGAAAATCCAGTTCAAATGCGATTTGTTGAATAGACATATCGCTGTAATGTAACAGAAAACGAGCCTCAAAGATTACGAAGTCATCAATCCAATTCTTTGCTGTTTTTCCTGTGGTTTCAAGTATAAGTGCTGACAGATATTTGGTTGTCAGGCACAATTGCTCTGCATAATAATTTATACGCAGAGAGGCTTTAGGACATTTTATAAGTAAGTCAATGAAACGGAAACAATATTCTTCTCGACGGCTTAGCATAGAAATTTTTGTTCCTTGTAGAGACATAATTCGTTGCAAATAATCTCCGATGACATATAAAAGCATGGCTACTCCATTACGTATTGCCTCATCATTAAACCTTGAATGTTCACTATTGCAAGCCATCCAATGTATGTTTTGCATAATGGATGAAACTTGAATATATTGTTCTGCCCCCATTTTATATATAGGATGCTGCATAATGTGCGTAAACAGAGAAGTTGAACATAATACAGGTAACATATATTGATTCAGATAGCTTGTACATAAGAAAAGTCCTTTTGCCAAAAATGTATGGTTATGACACATTGTAATCCGATACATAGTAGGTATTGCAAGGAACAAATCTCCCGAAGTAATCTGATGCTCTTTCTCTCTGATATTCACGACACATTCTCCTTCTATGCAGAGAATCAGACAGTAAGCGTCTATACGAAACGGCTGTTCTGCCAATTTTAGAATAGCAGTTTCATTTATATCCGCTAAAACACATCCATCTTGTCGTATATTTTTCGCCGTTCCGAAATATGAGAATAAATCTCTAAATGCAATATTGAGCATACTATTACTATCCAAAATAAATGGGATGATAACGATTTTTGGGAGACAATACTATATCCTTTTCAGTTGTATCTACATGAATTTTGTCTTCTGCCATTAACCAACCGGCTGACAACGCGGCTATCTCAATACTGATATTAAGTTTTGTTGCCAATTCGGACAATGTAACATGGTCACTATTACTTATTATATGCCATGCTTTTTCTGAAATTTGTCTTATATTTATTGTATTCATAATCAATCTTTATTAAAATTTCTCTGGTTGTAATCAACTGTTATCTGATTATATTTCAATTCTTTGATTTTATAAACGGAATAAGCGTCACTGTATTGGTTATGGCTTTGCCGGAATAACACCTGTGCATCCAATAACTCCGTCAAAGGAACAGTTCCCGCTTGGTATGTATTCTCTACAATGCGCATGTTTTCAGTTGCTTGTTTGATAGAAGTCTCAGCAAGTAATAATTGCTCGTAGGCTTCGACCAATTCATTCCATATTTGTTTGGTTTCAACCGTCATCAGTTCTATTTTATCCGCCTGCTCATTGATGGCTTGACGTTCAAGTATGCGATGCCGTTTATGCGCATGGCTTCCTTTCCACCAACCGGAGATAGGAATTGATACTGATGCATAAATTATCCCCGAATTATTTGATTTTCCCAACAAGTCATTATAGAGATAGCCGCCTCCAAAGCCGAGGCTCGGTAATTGTTCTCCGAATGAAATTCGCTTTTTCAACTTGGCTGCACGGACATTCAAGTCCAACAATCTGGTTTCGGTGCGGTTCATCACAGCTTGCCGGGGGTCACGATACATCACGAGCGGCTTTTCGCATTCTTCGTTCATGGAGTATTGTAACTCAAAGTCATCCACTTTTATACCGACAAATTGCGCCAGTTGCATCTTGCATACCGCTATGGCATTCTCTATTTTCAGTCGGCTGCTTGCCACATCTTGAATCTGAAGTTGGACGCGCAATAAATCGTTGCGAGTGGTCATTCCGGCTTCAACAGCCGTTTCCACATCTTTCAGCAAACGGTTGAGCATCTCCTGTATCGTTCCAATGGTTTCGAGTTTCTCTTGAAGATTGACAACCTGCCAGAAATAGGTATTTGTCGTAAGCAGGATTTCGTCTTCGGTGAGAAGCCGTTGCAAAGTTGCCGCCTCTTCACCTACTTTGGCAAGCTTATTCCCATTCACGATTCTTCCACCGGCGAACACCGGCAACGTAGCGGTAATGCCACCCACCGTGCCGTTTTTGAGCAAAGATACCGGAAGGGATGCTGGCAATGTTCCCAACAATTCGGGAGGCAACATCGTGCCCAGTTCCGGAGGCAGTAAGTTTCCGGTCGATATATCAGTACGTGCCAATCCGTGATTGGCATTGAACCATACCCCCGTTCCGGAAACTTCGGGGAAATAGTTGGTGAAAGCTTCCTTGCGGGTTTGCCGTGCCGCCTCAACGGACAGCTTGGCATTTTGAAGTTCTCGGTTGTTTTCTATCGCCATGCGCTCACAAACGGGCAAAGAGAAGATTTTCTGGGCATTTGCTCCCGAAGTGATGACCGAAAGCAATATCATTGATAATATGAATTTTATTCTCATTTGTTCTTTTATTTAGTTTTATCAAATATTTTCCAATACATTACCGGAACTACCGTAACGACCAATATCATTGAGAAGACCGTTCCTGCAAAAATCACGATACCCATCGGCATCCAAAGCATTGTTTTTCCCAATATCATCGGAACAATGCCAATCGCAGTGGTTGCCGAAGTAAGAAATATCGGAACCATGCGGCGCTTGCCGGCATCGTATGCCGCTTGTCGTGCCGAGAAGTGCTGTCTGAGCCGTAAATCTTCAGCGTGGTCAAAAATCATGATGGTATTACGGATGATGATTCCCATCAGACAGATAAGCCCCAATACGCAGGTCATGCTGAAAGCTGTATCGGTCAAGCCTAATCCCAAGACCATTCCCGGAATGCAGAAAAGCATGGATATGAGTGCTGCCGTCGCCACGCCTATTTTGTTGTAATTGAATAAGAGGAATAAGAAAATAAGGAATACACCGGCTATGATAACCTGTATGATAGATGGAATTACTTCCGCATTGCTTTCGTATGTACCCCCATATTCGTATTCGATGCTTGCAGGCAGTGTGGGCACGATTCGGGTGTCCATCATTTTGCGTACCTGCTCGAAAACGTGCGACTCCCTTTTGCCCCGCTCTACATCGGCTTGAATACTGATTGTCTTTACTCCATTCCGGCGTACAATCTGCCCTTCCTGCCACACTGGTTTTACTTCGGCAATCTGGCGCAATGGAACCGTCACTCCGGGAATGAGCGAACGGATATACTGGTCTCCCACCTTGTCCGGTCTGTCATATCCTGTCGGCTTTTCACGTTTCAGCACTACCGGTAATGGATAATCCTGCTCCCAAACCGTTCCTACCGGCACATCAGTGTATGCCGCCGCGACCTCCAACTGTGCCGTGGCACGTGAAATACCCAAACGTGATGCAGCCACCGGGTCAATATTCATTTCTATGGCAGGCAGCGATTCTTCAAAATTGGTATGTACCCAAGTCAGTCCTTGAATGTCTTTCAACGCTGTGATTATCGTGTCGGCATGGTTTTTCAACTCTGTCAGATTGTCGCCGGATAGCCGAATCTCGATAGGGACATGCGTCTGCTGGTTGTCAAGTTGTTTAAAGCGTACGTATGCGTTCGGGAAATGATATGGGTACTTGTCAGTATATTCATCCAATATTTCCATGGTTGCGTCATTCGACTGCGTATTGACAATGAATTGCGCATAATTCTTCCCCGCTACAAAATTAGGCGAGTAAGTCGCCTGAAAGCGTGGAGAATAAGTTCCTACAAATTCCGTGATGGAACTTGTGCGTTTGTCACGCTTCAGCATGTTATAGAGGCTGTCCGCCACTTGCTCGGTTTGTTCGAGGGAACTTCCTTGCGGCAGATAAATCTCTACGGCAAACTGGTCACGATCGACCAAGGGTACCATGCGTATGGCAAGTTTGAAAAAGAAAATGCCCGATAAGACAAGTACCGCCACGGCAACCGACAACGTCATTTTAGGGAAGCGGAACGTACAGTTGAGTATATGGTCATAGCCCTGTTGTACATAATCGGTCAATCCTTTTCGTTCCGGGTGTTTGGGCTGAATATTTTTCAATGAAATGAATCGATATTCCATAAAAGGGATGCAAAGCATGGCCAATACAAATGAAACCATCAGGCAAATGGAAAAAGCCGCCGGGAAATGACGTACAAAATCGTACCAGAAGCCATCGAATATAAGCAATATAGGAAAGAAAATCACGCAAATAGAAAGTGTAGCAATGAATATGGCACTGGCATAATTCTTGGCACTCAGGTAGGCTGCGTGCCAGCGCGACATTCCCTTGTTCAGATATTCGAGATAAGCGTCGATTACCACGATTGAGTTATCACCGACCATTCCCAATACTACAATGAGTGCAGCCAGTGTCACCGTGTTGAGCGGAATGTCACAGAGATACATCACCCCGACGGATATAGAAATCGTAATGGGAATCATTGTTGCGGAAACGAGTGCCGAACGCAATGGGAAAAGGAGAATCAGCACTAAAATTACGATAACGACAGCAAGCAACAAATCATGCAAGAATGACATGACCGAAGTGTTCACCACTTTCGGCTGATCCACAATTCGCTCAATATGTATATCTTCAGGAAGTGTTTCGGTAAAGGCTTGCAATACTTTTTCCACCTGCTTGCCGTATTCAACGATATTATATCCCTCGCGCATCTCCATCGAAAGAATGATTGCCTTCTTTCCATTGTTGAGAATATAACTATCCGGCTTGTCATATTCGCGCACAATAATAGCTATGTCTTTCAGCCGAATCATTTTCCCGGTCGGGTCGGTATAGACAATCTGTTCGCCGACTTCCGTTTCGGAATCGAATGTGGGTGCGAAATAGAGAGGCATATCCTGTTTTTCCGTTTCCACCCTGCCCGACATGGTTGTAAGGCCTTGTGAAAAAAGGTTTACTCCCAACATCTTGTGGTCAATCCCGTATGCCGAGAGTTGGTCGCGATTCAGATAAACCCCTATTTGCTCTTTCTGTAAACCGAACCGTCGCAAGTTTGATACGGATTCGATACGTCTCAGTTTTCCTTCGAGTATTTCAAGTTGGTCTTCCAGTTCGCGATAGGAGCGGGTGTCCGACTCCAATGAAATCAACAAAGCCGATGTGTCACCAAAATCATCATTGGCAATCAAGGCCAATACTCCCGGCGGGAGTTGAGCCTTGAAGAGCGACAGGCCATGTTTTATTTTCGACCATACTTCATCCTTGTTGTTTACATCTTCATTCAGTTCGACCATCGCATAAAGCATTCCGTCGCGCGACAGGGTATAGGTCTTACTTTTGCGAATCTCCTTATAAGTAAAAAGAAATTCCTCCAAGGGTTTTGCCAACTGTTCCTCAACCTGAGCCGAAGTTGCGCCGGGATAAACACCCACAATCACACCTTGCCGGATGGTAAACACAGGAAATTCTTGCTTGGGCATGACTACCAATCCATAGATGCCCACACAAATGAATGCAGCAATCAGGAAGAAATTAACTCCGGGATTGCGCAATGCTGCTCTTATAATGTCAAATTTGCTGTCCATCAATTCATTTTTTTAATCATTGCACCTTCATAAATATGCTGATAACCATCTGTCACCACTTCCTCTCCGCCTTCAAGCCCGGATATGATTTCCACCCCGGACGGAAGGATTCGCCCGACTTGGACTTTGCGGCGTACAGGCGCATCGTTTACAACAAGCCATACAAAAGTTTCAGCACCGTTTCTTTGTACACATTTTGGTGGCAGCACAATGGACTGTCTGTTATCGTCTGATGCCGGTTCGATATGGACATTGCAAACCATGCCGGGCAGTAATATCCCGGTAGGATTGGCGACACGGATGCGAATCGTATAGCTGTGCGAGATAGGGTCTGCCATTACGCCGGTTTCCTCTATAACCCCTTCATAAACTGCGTCGTCAAGGGCAGGAACTGAAAGCGTGGCGTGCTGCTCTTTTAGAATGGTGCGAATCTCTTTCTCCGGAATAGCGACTTTGACTTTCACATCATCTATCTTCAACAAGGTGTAAACAGGCTGGTTGGGTAGCACATTCTCGCCGCTCTCCACACTTTTCTTGCCAATCACGCCACTGAAAGGTGCTTTCAAACGGCTGTCTGTAAGATTCTTTTTTGCGATAGCTTCCATGGAACGAGCCTTTTCGAGTTGAGTCTGCACTTCTACATATTTTATTTCAGCCACACTCTTGCTGTCATACATCATCTGCACTCTTCGCATCGCATCTTCTGCTTGTGTGAGTTGCGCTTTTGCCGCAACGTATGCACTTGCCAGATTGGAGGTATCCAACTCAGCCAACAATGTTCCTTTACTGATATGCTGCCCTTCAACCGCATACATGGCATCCACGATTCCCGCAACCGGAAAGCTGATGGCCGATGTACGTTCCTCTTCGACAACACCCACATATTTTTGCACACTCCTGTTTTTGTCTAAATAGGTAATTAATGTCCTAATCGGAATAGCTTGAACATTCTCAGACTTTTTTTTGCCTACACATCCGCTTAGGATAAATAGGATACCAACAAAATAGATAATAATCAACTTCTTAGCCATATATACATTTTTATTATGAATAATTTCTGTGTGCAAAGTTGTAGGATTTTTATCATCTATGGAATAGCTATAATAAGGATAAATGTTTCTAAAAGTCGAATAATGCTTGTTCTTTCAAAATTTATACTTACTTTTGCGCAACATGAATAAAAATAATGCCTAAAATATCACCCATGAAAGAGTCCGAACAACTGTTTAGTATTACAATTCCTGAATTTATCAAGAAATATGGTATAGGCAATGCCTTGAATAAGAACTTTATCATCATATCCGACGTTGCCCAATCTATTGAAATGTTACGTTTTCCATTGCGCGTCGATGCCATGTTGATAGGCATCACGCTTAACGGATATATTCGTATGACAATCAATTTGCGAGAATGGACAATGACGGAGAATAGCGGCATAATCTGTTTGCCTGAAAATCTCTTGGGAGTACAGTCTATATCCCCAGACTATAAAGGGGCAATTATCGGAGTATCATTATCCTATTTACGCAATATGAATATTGACCTCAAAAAAATCATTCCTTATTATATGTCGGTGTGTAACCATCCGCTCATGCAATTGTCAAATGATGAAATGGGAATAATAAGCCGTTTATATAATTTGATTATTTCTATATTGATGGAAGAAGTTATTGGAAAGAATCGGAATGAAGAGATTGTTGCAAATCTGCTTGCCGCTCTCATTTTCCGGATGTGCGACCATTTTGATCGAATAAATCAGGAAAACAGGGTATTGAAAACAAAAAGCAAAGAGTATTATTTTGTGCGTTTTATGGATTTGTTGCAACGCGATTTTCGGCATCATCGCGATATTGGCTATTATTCTGACCAACTCGTAATAACACCTAAATATCTGTCCAAATTGATAAAAGATATTAGCGGATTGTCGGCAGCACAATGGATTGACGAGTTTACGGTTGCAGAAGCCTCTGTACTACTGAAATTCTCAGATAAGAGCATTCAACAAATAGCAGAATATCTTGATTTCCCCAGTCAATCATTTTTCAGTAAATATTTCAAATCACACACTGGCGTATCTCCCAGTGAATGGCGAGGAAACAATCTGAAAAAACTATTTTGATAATATTAGCATGATGTAAATCGTAAAAATAATTAATAAGAATAGTAGATAATTGAAATTCAGCTATCTTTGTGATTAGATTAAGTGTTCTTTGGGGTTAGTGCAAAATATGACAAATAAATGTAGTTTGCTCGTTTCTAAATCGTTACCTGTTAAAAAAGAAAATTTCATAACCTGCTTATATTCAACAGGTAATAGATTTAGGAGTGTCTCGCAACGTATGTGGTGATTGGAATGGGTATGCCCAATTCTTCGCCAATCTGTTTTAAGCGTTTATTTACTTTGGTGATAACTTTATGCAGTCTATTGGCTTTCTCTTGTTCCGTTGTATGTCTGTTTGAAAATATTGGGAACAGATAAGGGTTGTTCTTGTCGTGGTACTTCTTTATGAGTTCAACTGCTTGCGGAACTAACGGTAATTTGATGAGTTTGCCAGTCTTGCATCTTTTATAGACAAGTCTGTTGTCTATGATGTTCTTCTGTGTTAGATTGGCTATATCCACAAAGTTAATGCCACCCATGTAATAGGTGAAAGCAAACAAGTCTATGGGTAGGCGCATGAATCTGTTGTCTGTCTGATATTGCAACACTCTGTTTATGTCCTCCTTGCTCAACGCTCTTTTGGCTGTTTCTTGATTCAACTTAGATACTTTGTATTTCTTGAAAGGGTAGTAGTGTTCCGCTTTCACCATATCTTCTTGTATGGCATAATTATAGATGGTGCGCAATGTTCTGAATCGTATGCCGATGGTATTCTCCGCAAGTCCGTTGTTTCTAAGCCATGTCTCGTATTTTTTTAGCCAAGCAACATCTATATCTGTGAAATGAATATTCAGATGTTTATTGTACTTGATGAGTGAATTGTACACTTGTTTAACAGAAAGCATATATCCACGTCTGTTTTCTTCTTGAAGAAGTCGGAGATACTCATTAAATGCTTCTTCTACCGTTTTCGGTTTAACTGAATTAGAAACTTGCTCATTCAAGGTATTGGCTGTAAATAACTTATCCTCTGATTTCAGTTTAACTATTTCCGTTTCATACTCTTTTTTCTTGTTAGCTATGAGTATGTTAATATACTCTTTATTAGGACAATTCGATTTTGGAATGTTCTTTTCAAAGTTCCAGTGTTCTGCTCTTACAGACACACCTAAACTTTTATACTTTCGTTTGCCATCCATGCAGACACAAACCATGAGCGGATGTTCACCATTACCAAGAGTTTTTGACTTGTAACACAATACATTAACGGTTGTAGCCATATCATTTTTCGGTTTACATCTTGGTTTACATGAGGGTTGAAAAACCACCGAAAAAGACACCGAAAAGACATAAAAAAAGCAGCTACTTTTATTAGTAACTGCTTGATAATCAATCTTTTAAAAGTGGTGCCACCAGGAATCGAACCGGGGACACAAGGATTTTCAGTCCTTTGCTCTACCAACTGAGCTATGGCACCATTATTTCTTGTTTGCGGTTGCAAAGGTAGTGAAACTTTTTTAAACTGCAAACTATTTCTAAAAAAAAACACTGACAAAAGCATAAGATGCTTATTATCAGTGTTGTTTAATTAAAATTATTTTTCTTTTAGTGGATTCCAACCTTGCGCTTTTAGCTCAAACTCTTGTCCGTCACGGGTAATTAGGGCACATCCCAGCTCCGGTTTGGTGATGTGACCAATCACTTTTATACCCTCTATAGCCGAAACTCGTTCATGCTCTGTTAAAGGTACAGTAAATAATAGCTCATAGTCCTCACCACCATTTAAAGCACATGTTGTCACATTCATATTCAGTTCTTCCGCCATTACAGCCGTTTGGTAATCAATGGGAATTCTTTCCTCGTAAACGCGACAGCCGGTATCGCTTTGTGAGCATATATGCAGCAGTTCCGAAGAAAGGCCGTCGGAAATATCCATCATAGCGGTGGGCTTGATTCCCGCTTTTGCCAGTTTCTCAATGATATCCTTACGTGCTTCAGGCTTTAACTGACGTTCCAAAATATATTCTTTTCCGGAAAAATCCGGATTTGCTTCTTTTTCTCCTTGGAAAACAGCCTTTTCACGCTCTAGAAGTTGAAGTCCCATATAAGCTCCTCCCAAGTCACCGCTGACACAAATCAAGTCTGTATCTTGTGCGCCGTTGCGATAAACCACTTTGTCCTTGTCCGCTTCACCTATGCAAGTAATACTGATGGCGAGCCCGGTTACGGATGAAGTTGTATCTCCACCCACAATATCTACATGGTGTAGTTCACAAGCCAGTTTTAGCCCATCATAGAACTGTTCTAAATCTTCAATACAAAAGCGTTTGGACAGTGCGATAGAAACTGTGATTTGTTTTGGAGTACCATTCATAGCATAAATGTCCGAGAAGTTTACGATGGCCGATTTATATCCCAAATGTTTCAATGGGGTATAAACCAAATCAAAATGTACCCCTTCCATCAGTAAGTCTGTGGTCACCAATACCTCTTTATCTTTAAATTCCAATACGGCTGCATCGTCTCCCACACCATATTGGGTTTCCGGATTTTTTAACTCAATATCCTTCGTCAGATGTTTAATGAGGCCGAACTCACCTAAGGTCGCTATTTCTGTTCTGTTTATTTCCTGCATATCCTTAAATTCGATTAATCATTTCACGCATAATGGTAGTCATGCGCGGTTGCGCTTCATCTGCCGCTTTCTGAACCTCTTCGTGTGAAACTTCCACAATTTTTCCCTCCACGCCTAGGTCGGTGATAACCGATACTCCAAACACTTTGATGCCACAATGGTTTGCTACAATAACTTCAGGAACGGTAGACATACCTACGGCGTCAGCTCCAAGAATGTGGAACATCTTGTATTCTGCCGGAGTTTCGAAGGTAGGTCCCTGTGTACCGATATATACTCCTTGTTGTACTTTGATGCCTTTTTCTTTAGCGATCTCCAGTGCTTTGTCAATCAGTTCTCTGGAGTAGGCTTCACTCATATCCGGAAAACGGGGACCGTATTCAATGTTCTTGCCGTGCAACGGATGTTCGGGAAAAAAGTTGATATGATCTCTGATAATCATCAGATCACCAATTTCAAAGTCTGCATTCGTACCTCCAGCTGCATTGGATACGAACAATGTTTTGATACCTAATTCACGCATCACCCGTACAGGGAAGGTAACTTCTTTCATGGAGTATCCTTCATAGAAGTGGAAACGTCCTTGCATAGCCATGATGTCTTTATTACCTAATTTGCCGAAAATCAATTTACCGCTATGTCCCTCTACGGTTGAAACAGGGAAATTAGGGATATCTTTGTAACTGATCTCGTATTTATCGGTAATTTCGTGTACCAGGCTTCCTAAGCCGGTACCTAATATAATAGCAGTTTCGGGACTGGTATGCATCTTTTCTCTAAGAAAATCTGCTGTTTCTTGAATTTTTTCTAACATAGTTGGTTATATTTGAATTAAACAGTTCTTGTTGGTCTTGTAAGAAGATTACCTCAATGGGCAGCATATATATATAAGGTTTTAGTGTCTTGTCCATCAGTGGATGGGCTGCTAATCGTACTGAGTCTTTTTCAGTGGTGATAATCATGCGTTTACCTTCCGGAAGTTTCATGAAACGCTTCTTTATCAGTTCCATATCTCTTGCTGTAAAGTCATGGTGGTCACTGAAAGCCAGTGACTCAATGTGCTCATTGTATGGTGATAAATCTTGAATGAGTTTTGCTGGGGAGGCTATGCCTGTCACCAATAGGATATGCTTGTCTTTTTCTATCTCTTTTAATGAAACTGCATTCCCTGCTGTAAACAACGGATGCAGCTTGCCGTATGCTAATGTTGTGAAGTAGAGCTGCTGATAGGGGTAAAGTTCCATTTGCTTGCTTAAGACTCTTAAATCCATAGGGGTGATGTCCTTAGGACATTTAGTGACAATGACAATATGTGCCCGGCTTTTTCCGTTTTCAGGTTCGCGCATTCGTCCGGCAGGCAGCAAGGTGTCTTCGCAAATCAGTCGGTGGTAATCTACTAATAAGATGTTTATTCCGGGCTTTACATATCGGTGCTGGAAAGCATCATCCAAAATAATCACTTCTGTTCCAGGGGCGATGTGACTATTGCATAACTGCTCTATGCCATGACAACGGTCCCGGTCTACTGCCATATGGATATCCGGAAACTTCTGTTTCATTTGGAAAGGTTCGTCACCTATCATCTGTACGGACGTATCCGGTCTGGCAAGTACAAAGCCTTTGGATTTGCGTTTGTAGCCGCGGCTTAGTACGGCTACTTTGTAATCTTTCTGCAATAATCTTATCAGGTATTCTGTATGGGGGGTCTTTCCGGTTCCGCCTACGGTGATGTTGCCTACCGAGATGACCGGGATATCAAACTTACGTTCTTTGTATATTCCCCAGTCAAACAATTTATTACGCAGCCATACACCGGTCCCATAAATCCATGAAACCGGATATAGCCACTTGTTTATCTTGATAAGATTACCTTCCATGCGCAAATTATTGGATATTAGGGTCAAACGGCATACGTGCCTGTATGCAGTTGGCGTTTTTTATGTTCTCCAGCGCCTTGAAGCTGTTATAATAGCTTCCCAAATATTCTTTAATTTCGCTGTTTATATAATGTTTTTTCTGATTTCCCAGCAGGCTTGCGAAAATATTTTCTTTTTCAGGATAGCCGATAATACTGTAATTTTCGATACCGGCTTGGGTGGCGGCGGCATTCAATGCTTTGTCTATACCTCCCAGCTCGTCTACCAGACCAAGGTCTTTTGCCATGGCACCGGTCCATACACGGCCTTCAGCAACTTTTTCAATAGCCTCTGTAGACATTTTTCTACCTTCAGCGCAACGGTTTACGAACAGCTTGTATCCTCGGTTGACATAGTTCTGCATTAATTCTTGTTCTGATGCATTTAGCGGGCGGGTGAGAACCGGACCTAGGCTGGCACCCAAATCAGCCATTTTATTAGTTTTCACTACATCAAAATTTAGTCCTAAAGTTTCAGTAAACAGTTTCTCACCTGAATACATCATGCCGAATATGCCGATAGAACCAGTCAGCGTAGTCGGGTCAGCGAAAATGCGGTTTGCAGCGCAGGAAATGTAATAGCCTCCTGATGCAGCATAATCTCCCATAGAAACGATTACCGGTTTTTTCTCTTTCAGTCTTACTACTTCACGCCATATTTGATCTGAACCGTATGCGCTGCCACCCGGTGAGTTGACGCGTAATACAACAGCTTTTACGTCATCGTTATCACGTAATTTGCGCAGGTCTTTACACATCTTTTGTACATCAATACAATCTTCTGTGGAACTGCCGGGAGCATCCAGGATCTCGCCGTATGCATAATATACGGCTATTATATTTCCACTTTTGTCTTTGGGCACATTTTTCTTGACGTTTATCATGTCTTCTATGAAAAGACTGTTTAGTTTGTCGTTTTCGTCACGACCGCTTAATTGTTTCAGATAGGAAATAACCTCATCTTTATACATCAGGGTATCTGCCAGTTTGCATTGAATATATTCTTCTGCCTGACAAAAATCCATATATCGGTCAGCATAAGCATTCAGAGTATCTGTCGGGATGCGTCGTGAGTCGGATACATCTGCAAGAATACGATGCCAGACAGATTCCAGACATTCGGTCATCTGTTCGCGGTTGGCCGGACTCATTTCTGTAGCAATAAACGGTTCCACGGCTGATTTGTAAGTGCCCACTCTGAATACCTGTACTTCCAGTCCTAGTTTGGAAACCAGATTTTTGAAGAAAACAGGTTGCATGCCTGCTCCGTGCCATCCAATACTTCCTTGCGGATTGATAATTATTTTATCGGCCACGCTGGAAAGATAATACATCCCCTGTGCATATTGGTCTGCATAAGCAACGATGAATTTGCCGCTTTCTTTGAAATCCAGTAATGCATTGCGTATTTCCTCTAAGGAAGCGTATGATGCTTCCAGATAAGAAGGTTGGATATAAATACCCTTGATTTTGTCATTGTCTTTTGCTTTCTTGATAGAAGCTAGAATGTCATCCAAACCGTATGCTTCAAATTCTTCTCCCAAAAGTTGTTGGAGTGGGTTTTCCTGTACACGTTCGGACAAACTGCCTTTAAAGTCGAGTACGAAGATAGAGTTGTCTTTCACCACCGTTTCAGTATCCGATGAGGCGACTATGCCAACCAGAGTGATAATCCCTAGTATAGTGAACACTACGCCTGCCAGAATGACGCCGATGACGCTGGCAAACGTAAATTTTAGAAAATCTTTCATTGAATGTGTTGTTTTTAATGTTAATAATTAGCTAACAAAAATAGGTTATTGCATTGAAAAAAGCAAAAAAAGTGAACATCTTTTGCTGCCTGTTTGTTCTTCATTTATAATAACCCATAAATACGTTGTTTTATATGACAAAAAGTTTTAAGGAGGCTCTGAAAGCCCGTCGTACATTTTATCGGATCCAAAACAAATCGACATTGTCTGATAAAGAAATAAGAGATTTAATTCGTTTTGCTGTAGAATTTGTCCCCTCAGCTTTCAATTCTCAAACCACCCGTGTTGCGTTATTAACAGGTAAGGCGCATGAAAAGTTGTGGAACATTGTAAAAAATGTCTTGCGTAAGCGAGTTCCGGCTGAGGTATTTGGCAAGACCGAAGAAAAGATTGATGGCTGTTTCGCTTGTGGATATGGTACTATTCTCTATTTTGAAGATATGGCTATCGTTCGCTCTTTGCAGGAAAGTTTCCCCACTTATAAAGATAATTTCCCTATCTGGGCAGAGCAGACCGATGCTATGCATCAGTTGGCAGTCTGGACCATGCTGGAAGATGCAGGAATGGGGGCGTCTTTGCAACATTATAATCCGCTGATTGATGATGAAGTACGTAAAGCTTGGAATTTGCCTGGTGATTGGAAATTGGTAGCGCAGATGCCATTCGGTGTGCCTGTTGCACAACCGGGCTCTAAGGAAGTGATGTCATTGGATGAGCGTGTTTTTGAATTTACTGATTAAAATTCATGTCTTATCTTTTGGCTTATTAGGGGAAAATAAGCATCTTTGTGTGCAATAAAATAAAGATGTGCTATGAAAAAATTATTATCCCTTCCCCCTAATCTGGTGGAATGTTTTCATGATATAGAGAAAGCAGACCGGACAGAGTGGTTTTGTACTTCCGATCCTATAGGCAGTAAGCTGGGATCAGGTGGGGGGACCGCATGGCTGTTGGAGGCTTGTCATCAGAAAGTGACTCCTGACAGCGATTTTCTTACTTGGTTGGGAAAAGAAAAACGTATTTTACTTCATGCAGGCGGGCAGAGTCGTCGTTTGCCCGGATATGCGCCATCCGGCAAAATTCTTACTCCCATTCCTGTATTCCGGTGGGCCAGAGGACAACGGCTGTCACAAAATCTGCTTTCCCTCCAGCTCCCTTTATATGAACAAATCATGGAGAAAGCTCCGTCTTCTCTTCATACATTGATTGCAAGTGGAGATGTTTATATCCGTGCGGGCCAACCGCTTCAGACTATTCCTGATGCGGATGTGGTGTGTTACGGTTTATGGGTAGATCCTAATCTGGCAAAGAACCATGGTGTTTTTGTTTCTTCACGGGCTACTCCCGATAAGCTTGATTTCATGCTTCAAAAACCTTCGGTGGAGGAATTGGGGAAATTAATGCAAACCCATCTTTTTCTGATGGATATCGGAATTTGGCTGTTAAGTGACCGTGCGGTTAGTCTGTTGGTAAAACGATCTTATAAGGAAGGAAAACTCTCTTATTATGACATGTATTCTGATTTCGGACTTACATTGGGAGAGCACCCGCGTATGATGGACGATGAACTTAACAAGCTGAGTGTGGCTATTCTGCCGTTGCCCGGAGGGGAGTTTTATCATTACGGAACCAGTCGTGAACTTATTTCTTCTACATTGGCAGTACAAAATTTGGTAAACGACCAGCGGGAGATTATGCACAAGAAGGTAAAACCGCATCCGGCCATGTTTGTTCAGAATGCTGAGGTAGGTTATCAACTTACCTCACAAAATTCGGAAATATGGATAGAGAACAGTTATGTAGGAGCAGGATGGAATATCCATCACCAGACCATCATAACAGGGGTTCCCGCTAATAATTGGAACCTGGAGGTTCCGTCCGGTGTGTGTATTGATGTGGTTCCTTTTGGAGAATCGGGCTATGTAGCGCGTCCATACGGCTTCAATGATACTTTCAAGGGAGCTTTGGCTAAGGAAGAAACATATTATCAAGGAATGTCTGTAGGTGAGTGGTGTGCTGTACGCGGCATTTCGGTGGAAGAAATAGAAAACGGTCACGACTTGCAGGCCGCGCGTTTGTTTCCGGTTTGCTCATCTGTAGAGGAATTGGGAGCAGTTATGCGCTGGATGGTCTCTGAACCGGCATTACAGCAAGGAAAAGAAATATGGCAACGCTGTCGTAAGTTATCTGCCGATGATATATCCGCTTATTCTAATCTTTATCGTCTGGCAGAACAGCGTGAAGCTTTCCGGATAAAGAATTGGCCGGCATTGGCGCATAATTATGAACGAAGTGTCTTTTATCAGCTAAATTTGGAGAATGCTGCCGGAGAATTTGCTCGGTATGATCTGTCGTTGCCTGAGCCTTTATCAGAATCGGCTCCGCTGATGACACGTATCAGTGATAATATGTTCCGTGCCCGGGTGCAGCAACTTAAGGGACTGGCTTATCGGGAATATGAGAATGAGGCTTTTCGTTTGATGCGCGACGGACTTACTGCTTCGGCTTTAGCCAAGAGGCAGCAACCGCATTTGTCAGTGTACTCCGATCAGATTGTCTGGGGGCGTAGTCCGGTCCGTATTGATCTGGCCGGCGGATGGACGGATACTCCACCTTATTGCTTGAATGAAGGGGGGAATGTGGTGAATATTGCTATTGAGTTGAACGGGCAGCCTCCTTTACAAGTTTACGTGAAACCTTGTCGGGAATATAAAATAATCCTTCGTTCTATAGACTTAGGCGCTATGGAAGTGGTTACAACTTACGGGGAGGTAAGGGATTTCATGCAAGTGGGATCCCCATTCTCTATACCTAAAGCGGCATTGGTGCTGGCAGGTTTCCAGCCGGGCTTTTCCACCGAATCGTATGTTTCATTGGAAGAGCAGTTGAAGGCGTTTGGCTCCGGAATGGAAATCACTCTGCTTTCTGCGATTCCTGCGGGCTCCGGTCTGGGTACAAGTTCTATTCTTGCATCAACTGTGCTGGGGGCAATCTCTGATTTTTGCGGACTGAACTGGGATAAGAACGAGATATGTAACCGTACGCTTATTTTGGAACAGTTGCTGACTACCGGAGGGGGGTGGCAAGATCAATACGGAGGTGTGCTTCGTGGAGTGAAATTATTGCAGACTCATGCAGGTATGGATCAGAGTCCGTTAGTGCGCTGGTTGCCCGATTATTTGTTTACAGGTGGCGAATATCAGAAGTGCCATTTGCTTTATTACACGGGAATTACCCGTACAGCCAAAGGAATTTTAGCTGAAATCGTGCGTAGCATGTTCCTCAACTCCACAGAGCATTTGTCTATACTTGGCGGTATGAAGGGGCATGCTCTTGACTTGTACGAAGCCATTCAGCGTGGGAATTTCGATGAAATGGGGCGTTTGGTTGGTAAAAGCTGGAAGCTGAACCAAGCGTTGGATCCCGGCACTAATCCCGAGGCAGTTGAGACTATCATTCGCCGGATTGATGATTATTGCCTGGGATATAAATTGCCAGGTGCGGGGGGAGGCGGCTATCTTTATATGGTGGCTAAAGATCCTGAGGCTGCTATACGTATTCGAAGTATTCTTACTCAGAACCCACCCAACAGTTGTGCCCGTTTCGTTGATATGGCTTTGTCCGACAAAGGCTTGCAAATTAGCCGAAGCTAGTTATAACTGAATAGAGTTGGGAAACCAGCCGGGTGATATTTTCTTTAGCAAACTCCGGTTCCATTGCCTTCTCCAGGGTGATGGGGCCGGGGGCTATAGAGAATATACCTTTGAATCCCGCTTTGTTTAATTCCGGCAGGTTTTCTATACTGCCTGCCAGTACAATAACGGGAATATGTTCTTTTTGTGCTTCCTTTAGTATCCTGTATGGAACTTTTCCCATAGCTGTCTGTCGGTCTGCTTTTCCCTCGCCCGTAATAATGAGGTCTGCTCCTTTTATTTTCTCGGAGAAGTCGATGGCTTTCAATAATAATTCTGTTCCCGGTTTTAGCTCTGCGTTAAAAAAAGCCAGTAGTCCACCACCCATGCCTCCGGCTGCACCTGCACCGGGGTAGTTCGTGATATCTTTTCCTGTCGTTTTCTTTATAACTTCGGCTAATGATTGCATGCCTTCATCCAGCCTTTGCACCATTTTAGGATCGGTTCCTTTTTGTTGTGCAAAGATATATGCCGCTCCGTCAGGGCCGTAGAAAGGGTTGGCTACATCACATGCTACCATGAAGTGTGTTTCTCTTAGTGCGGGGTGAATACCGGATGTGTCTATGTTTGCCACGGCTTCCATTATTTGGCCTCCTGTACCTAAGGTATGCCCTGATTTGTCTAGAAAGCGGAAACCTAGTGCCTGTAGCATTCCTAATCCTGCGTCATTAGTCGCGCTTCCGCCAATACCGATTATAAAATTTCTGCATCCTTTGTTTAATGCGTCTTTTATCAATTCTCCTGTACCAAAGGTTGTTGTCAGCATAGGATTTCTTTGTTCAATAGGTACGAGAGGTAGTCCACTGATGGCAGCCATTTCTATAATAGCTGTTCTGCCATTGCCGGACAGACCGTAATGTGTTTTTGCCATTTTCATTAGCGGTCCATGTGCCGATAAGGTTATATATTTCCCTTTAGTGGCTGTGATGAGTACGTCCAGTAAACCTTCACCGCCATCAGCGATGGGAATAACTGAAGTGTGGCAGGAAGGATTTATGCTTTTGATACCTTTTTCGGCAGCTTTTCCTGCTTCTGCTGAAGTTAGACAGCCTTTGAATGAATCGATGGCGATAATTATTTTCTTCATTGTATATCTTTATATAGTGCAAATCTACTGAAAACTTTTCTTCTTTAAATAGAACAGGTTGTCTTTTATTTGTGGATTGGAATATGTGTAGCTTGATGGATAAAGTAGATGTTTTTTGCTTTTGTCTGGGTGTAAGTATTGGTTCTTGAAGTTGATGGTGTTTCCGAACAACCGTCGAGATGTAAGAAAATGATTTTTTTCTTCTCTGCATTTTTTTTCCTACAGTTTTTCCCCTGTGTTTGCGGAGTCAGCACTTTTGAGAGCTCTGTGGTTTGTGTTTCGTAACCTGTCCGGTTTTTCTTCGGGCTTGCTTCTTTTCCGTCTTTCCTTGTTTTCCGTCTGCTGTTTTCGTATAGGTTCCTTCCTTTTTCCGTCCCTATACGCGCGTGCGAATATTATAATGTGTGTGTCTTTTTCCTCCCGTGTCCTCCGTTATAAAAACATGCTTTGTAACACATCTGTTATTCAGAGTATTACAAAAAAGTTTCAGGAAATCCGTATAATTTTTCCTTCGTATGTTTGCTGGTAATCGTTAAAAGGTCTACCTTTGCATCCGCAATCGAGAGAGATGCGGCACTTCAGACAGTGTGTGACTGACTTGGTGAAACAAACGTAGGAGAGTTTTCCTTGACAGTGTCTGCACCCAGTATCTTACCTTAGCGGGGCTAAGGGAGCGAGAACGGATAAGACCTTTTGGAGCATGCAACCAACCGCCTGAAAAAAAAAGTTAAAAAAAACTTTCGAAAATATTTGGTGGTTAAAAATAAATCTCTTACCTTTGCACCCGCTTTTCAAACGAAAGCACATAAAGAAGAGTTCTTTGAAACGATTATAGATAAACAAACAAGTAGTACAAGTCTGCATGTTATATAATATATAATGTGTAGAGAAACAGAAACCGTCAATTATAGATTATTGATAGATTTGGTTCTTGAGCAGATTATCAACTTAAGTGTTGAAAAAGATATTTTTACAATGAAGAGTTTGATCCTGGCTCAGGATGAACGCTAGCTACAGGC